>JADDYB010000009.1_pt1 | contig 62518 bp, 69 predicted proteins | sample 8641941 | NCBI WGS metagenome assembly JADDYB01 (sample SAMN16275377, study PRJNA637457) | freshwater sediment metagenome | isolation source: Lake Kineret sediment | place: Israel: Lake Kineret | collected 2013
AAACACTTGAAACAGTCTGTCCTCTATTGACTCGCCCCATAGCAGTAGCTATACTCTTGCACTTGACACGGGGATCTTTCACTGTTTCTGTGAACAATGAATGGTATACCTTAATCTTTTTGCATTGTTGCACGCACTAGATTCATATATGTTACCTTAAAAGTCTTTCGGTGGTGAGGAGCACGATTCCTTACCCAGAAGAAAATAGACGAAGGAGTGACTGCTCAAAGCACCCATCTTATCACTCTCTCAATGCAACTCTCATAGGTTCGACGTGTTCAGCAACAATACTCCTTCTTCATCTAAACACAGGTTTGCATTCAGATCTTTCACCCCCCTAAAAAGAGGAGCTGGAGAAGTTCGACAGCTCCTCACAGGGGTGAAATGTTGTTGTTATGCACTTAAACACGTTGAAAAGGTAGAGGGTCCACGTATACCTTTCCATTTTTTTCACCTCCTTCGCTTAGGTGGGCCCTCTGCGTCTATCTGGGGGATACGGAAGGTCTCGTCAAGAGGGGGTTCGAGGTTTATTTCACAAGAAGTGTTCACGTGGTGCTTGGATCTCACTTTTCGTGAGAATACCTGGCCCCCTCATCACAGAGAAAAAGAAAATCAAACCCAAAGAGGAGGTGATTTCGTGCAGAAAAAAACCAGGAAAGCTCTCAAAGAAGAGTCAAAGGAAGAGGTGCATCCTCTGCCGGATAGTGTATCTAGAGCACTCCTCACCCACCTGAGAGAGACTGGAAAAAGCTCTAAAGAAGATCTCTTTGAAGTAGATGCGGTGACTGAGGAATCTGCATCTTTCATAGATAAAATGCTGGAATTTGGGCTCCTTGAAAAAGAAGACGATGACACGGTGAAAATCACAGAGAAGGGGAAAGAAGTACTGGCCTCACTCAAAAAACTAGAAGAGATTCAAACGAGGTAGTTTCTGACATAGGTGATACCGTGAAGAAAGGTCACGTTTCCAGGTTACGAAAATTGTACTCTCGCAAGGGGACCGTAGAGATTCTAGAGTATGTAGATGGCCATCCGGCGTGCGAGATTTCTGATCTGGAAGGAATTGCCACTCCCTTCGTGGTGGAGAAGAGACTACAGACGTTTCGAGCATTACAGTTGATGACTGAAAGACTGGAGCTAACAGATGCGGGGAGGAAGTACCTTGGAATGATCAGGGTAATAGAATCCTTAGATAAAGGGGGAGTGAGAAAATGACAAGGTTTTCACTGGAGAAAAGGTTACCACGGTACTATCTGGTCTATGAAGAGGTGCACAAAAACCCATTTGTTCCCATCTACCAGATCACCAAGAGGACCGGTATAGCACGGAGCACGGTGTCACGGTATCTTGAAGAGATGTATGAACGTTCCATTTTGAAAGGTCCCCTATTGTTCCTAAATCCAGCAGAAAACTACCACGAGTATGTGGCCTTTGTGAAATTTGAGAATCCTCAAAGGATTCAAAGACTGTATGTACCAGGGAGTGAAGGGGGTAACCTACGCTTCAAATGTCACCTCCTTGGACTGGGAAACCTCTGTAGAGAGAATGAAGAATTTTTTAAATCCACCCGAAGAGAAAACCTCCTTATATGAGGAAATCTCTCACAATCCCTGGGACGAGAAGGAATGGGCACTCTACCACAAGTTCAAGGACAATGTGCGAGTCCTGGTCATGCCTGTCCTCAGAGAATGCGGCACGCGCTTTGAGCGCTTCCAGAAGTGGTTCAAAACCCTTCAAACGTTGACCCGCACGTATTGCGGATTCTACCCTCACGGATACGAGAACTACTTCAGAGCACACTTCTTGTTCCGATCAGACTACCAAAGGCAGTTGCGAGATATTCTTGGGTTATTACCATCGACCTGTTACTTCTTCTCTTTAAAGGAAGAAAAAGGATCCAACCTTGATTGGTGCTGGATTTCCGTGAGGAGGGGGTAACTCCTCTCTTTTTTTTGTTTTTTGTAGATTTTGTCACAGTGACTTCTGTTCCTTCAGACTCAAGTGAGTAGCTTCCATTTTTTAAGAATTTAGAGATGGGGTTGGGCGGTTCGAATTATCTCCCAGAGTCGTCCTGAACTGAACCCAGTTAGTAAGAACACTCCTCAAATGAGTTTCATACAAAGTACATGCCAGCCTAACAATTATTTTCCCGTGTTCTCGCACAATTTACCAAGAAAAATGTTGCTACTGTAACAACAACCTTCTACAGACTGGATTAACCCCACCAAAACATGATTCTTTCAAAAAATTCTGAGTAAAATCATGAATCAAAAAATTAGAAAAGAATCAACTCAAGCGAAGGTACGACACGGTAGAACACACTCAACTTTAAAAAGAATGAATCCATCAAAGAGATGATCTTCACAAGTTCCACCTCGAGAGTGCTTGGAGAAGAGTGGACGACTCTGAAAACCAGAAAGAAAACGAAAGGAATCATATGAAATCTACACCCTGTACATCTTTCCAACACGTTTTGTCTGGAAAAGTTTTTATTAAATCTCAACATAGGTAAAGGGGAAGCTCAAAGAAAACGAGAGGAGAGAAGCTCATGCTCACACGTTGGTTGGTACCTCTGGTGGGGATTAAGGCAAACACATGAACGTGAACTGTGAGGAGGTATGACCCATGATGTGGCAGGAAACACCCTATACTCTCCCTTTAGGAGGAGCAGCAGCCATTTCAGCCATATCCGCTTTCTACATATGGCGCCACCACCGTGTGGCAGCTGCCAGAATAGTAGCTTTCATCATCAATGAGCTGGTAACGAACACTCTGAAACATGCCTTCCCTGGCAGAGAGGGTGATTTCGTGGCTCCCCATTCTGTCAATGGGTGGATCGAGCTCAAAATCAACAACGGCACTGGCATGCTAGAGGACGTGGACTTCAATACGACCAGATCACTGGGGCTGCGCCTCGTCACTATTCTGGCAGAAGATCAGCTCAATGACAAGATCGAACTCACCAGAGCTGAGGGGACAGAGGTTCGAACCACATTCAGGGGGGAAAAGTGGAGAGATGAAATGAATGAGGTGAAATAATGGCGAGGATTTTGGTTGTGGAAGATGAGAGTATCGTAGCGGAAGATATGCGGAGGAGCCTGGAAAATATGGGATATTCTGTCTCAGCAGTGGTTGCTTCAGGAGAGGAAGCCATCATGAAGGCACGAGAAGAAAATCCAGACCTCATTTTGATGGACATTGTACTCAAGGGGGACATGGACGGCATAGAAGCTGCTCACCACATTAGTTCCCAATTGTGCATCCCTGTGGTGTACTTGACTGCCTATGCAGATGACACAAAGCTGCAGCGAGCCCTCATCACAGAGCCTTACGGCTACATATTGAAGCCTTTTGAAGAGAAAGAGCTGCACAGTACCATAGAAATGGCCCTTTACAAACACAAGATGGAGAAAAAATTGAGAGAAAGCGAACAGTGGCTTTCTACTACCCTCAAGAGCATTGGGGACGGCGTCATTGCCACTGACACAGCCGAGATAATCACCTTCATGAACTTTGTAGCTGAAAAGCTGACTGGCTGGAGCAGAGAGGAGGCTGTAGGGAGGCGGCTGTCTGAGGTCTTTAACATCATCAATGAAGAAACGAGAGTGCGCTGCGAAAACCCTTTTGAAAAAATAATAAAAACAGGAGGAATAGTTGGTCTTGCAAACAATACGGTGCTGGTGGCAAAAGATGGTACAGAGAGGCTCATCGCTGATAGTGGTGCTCCCATCTGTGATGAGGCTCATCGTATTCTCGGCACTGTTCTGGTATTCCGCGACATTACTGAAAAGAGGAAGATGGAGGAGGCTATCCTCAAGTTAAAGACCGAGAAAATGGACTCCATCAGCATTTTGGCAGGAGGTATTGCCCACGATTTCAATAACATATTGACTGCAATTCTGGGTAACATCAACCTTGCCAAGATGCATGCGATGCCGGGAGATGAGATATTCAAGATATTAGCAGAAGCGGAGAAAGCTTCTTTGAGGGCAAGGAATTTAACACAGCAGCTCCTCATGTTCTCCAGAGAGGGGGTGCCTGTGAAGAGACCTGCTTCCATGCCTGAGTTACTGCAGGATACAGCTGAATTCGCTTTACGGGGTTCTAGTGTCAAGTGCGAGTTTTGTATACCAGATAATTTGTGGTCAGTCACTATTGATGCAGGACAGATCAGCCAGGTCATAAACAACCTGGTCATCAATGCAGAGCAGGCCATGCCAGAAGGTGGGGTCATCAGAGTGTGCGCTGAAAATGTATTCGCAGGGGAAGAAGAGGGGTTGCCCTTGAAGCAGGCGAACTACGTGAAGATATCTATACAGGATCAGGGGATCGGCATACCAAGAGAACACTTGCAGAGGATATTTGACCCTTATTTTACGACGAAACAAAAGGGGAGTGGCCTTGGGTTAGCGACCTCCTACAACATTATCAAGAACCATGATGGGCACCTTGATGTGATCTCTGAGTTAGGAGTGGGCACCACCTTTTACATGTGGTTACCTGCCTCTCAAAAAGAAATAACTATCGAGAAGGAGGAAGACCTGAGAATCATGAGAGGGAAAGGGAGAATACTGCTCATGGACGATGATGAAGCCATTCTGGAAGTGACCCGCGATGTACTGGAGCACCTGGGTTACGAAGCTGTGTTCACCAGAGATGGGGTGGAAGCTATTGACGTTTACAAAAAAGCGCAGGAGGCCGGGAGCGCCTTTGATGCAGTCATCATAGACCTGACTATTCGAGGTGGGTTGGGGGGAAAAGAAACCATTCAGAAGCTCATAGAGGTTGACCCTCAGGTCAAAGCAGTGGTTTCCAGTGGTTACTCTAATGATCCTGTCATGGTTGAGTATGAAAAGTATGGGTTCAGAGGTATGGTGACCAAACCCTACAGCATTGGAGAACTGAGTAAGACGTTACAGAAGGTCCTGCAGGGGAAGTAAATGGCCTAAAATTGTGATGAACTCACGTTCGCAGGAGGTTCAACCCGTGTACCTGCATGGCTAGCTTTTCATGCTGGTGCCCGTGCATCTGTTGTCTGATTGTAATGCAGCATGACACGTTGAGGACCACCACCTGGGGAAATGTAGATGCGTTTGTCCAAGCGGCCAGTCAATAACAGAAGTGATCCACTCTTTTGAAGATCCCCACACTTCCTCTCGATGAAGAAGATCCTGGGCGATTAACCTCGTGCCTGTCCATTGATGTGACGTAATACCACCTCATACTCCCTTTGACTCACTTGTGATACACAAAATAAGCCTTGAGGTGATGTACAGATCCATGTGCGAGATCAGTACCCTCATGGTTCCTTTTTCTGAAATTTCAATTTGTGGCACTAACAGGGAAGAGGTGGATTTTAACCAACACATCGAAAGGTTTTTATAGAATTTAGACACAGTTAAACACGAGAACGTTAAGGGAACCAGCGCATCAACTTGCCAAAAAGAGACTGTACAGAAGGTTGAACCGTAGTCTCAGATTTCATGAAGTAGGTTCAAATCATGTGAGCACGTGTTGTGTCTGGAGTGAGAACATGAGGGAAAAGGAGGAACCTATGATGTGGCGTGCATATGGTGGTGTTTCTGTGGTCTTGAAACCAAGCCAGGAGCGCTGCTCATGCTGCGCTGCGGCTGGGTGTCTGGGTGTGGGCTGGAACTGGATAAGTGGAGATACTGTGTTCCTCATTTCTTTGAGGAGGTGGCAAGATGGCACATCGTATATTGGTAGTGGAGGATGAGAGTATAGTGGCTCAGGATGTACAGAATAGGCTGGAACGGCTTGGGTATATCGTTTCAGCAGTGACTTCTTCTGGAGAAGGGGCTATCCAGGAAGTGAGAAAAATGCCCCCTGATTTAGTGTTGATGGATATTGTGTTGAAAGGACAAATGGATGGCATCACAGCGGCGGAGTCAATCCACAACGAGTTTTGTATCCCCCTCATCTACGTGACTGCGCATGCTGATAAAAAAACACTGGAGCGAGCAAAGATCACCGAACCCTACGGCTACGTTTTGAAGCCTTTCGAGGACAGGGAGCTGCATACTGCAGTAGAAATGGCCCTCTACAAACACAAGATGGAGAAAAAATTGAAAGAAAGCGAACAGTGGCTTTCTACTACGCTTAGAAGTATTGGGGACGGCATCATCACCACTGATGTCAATGGACTGGTCACCTTCATGAACCCGGTGGCCGAGACTCTCACAGGGGTTAGACAGAAAGACGCAAAAAGCGTTCCTTTGAAAACCATTTTCAACATCATGAGTGAGGACACAGGCGGCCAGGTCGAAGGCCTGGTAACACGAGCAATCAAGGAAGGGTCTATGGTGCCGGGGGGCAGAACTGTTCTGATGTCCCGAGATGGAAAGAGGATACCTATTCATAACAGTGCAGCACCTATCAGAGATGATAAAGGGACTGTTAGTGGCGTGGTTATAGTCTTTCAGGATGTCACTGAGCGCATGCGTGCCGAACTGCAGTTGAAGAACCTTTTTGAAGCCAGCAAACTGATAAACTCTACCATAGATATGAAAGAAATATTCAAGTTTATTTCAGATTCCCTTCATGAATTGATTAAATTTGACAATTTCATAATTTTTTTGGTCTCTGAAGATAAAAAAATAGTCCCTATCTACTTGTCTGAGGGAATCAGAAGTAAGTTAAAGGATTTCGTTTTGGAGCTTGATGAAGGTCTGGTGGGTCATTCTATTAAAACCAGAGAGACCGTGCTCTTAGAAGATGCTCACAAAGATGAGAGGACTGCCTTCAACATTCCAGACATGAGGTCCCAGATCATTGCCCCCCTCGTGGTAGAGGGTGAATGTGTGGGAGCACTCCTGGTTTCAAAGTCAGAACCCCACGCGTATAACCAGTATGATGTGGATGTCTTGAACCCTTTCAGCGAAATCGTTTCATCAGCCGTCAGGAACTCGCGACTACACCAAAAAATTAAAGAATTTGGCATGGAAATGGAAAAAAGGATCAAAGAAAGATCAAGGAAAATAGAAATTCTCTTGAATGCACGACAGAATCTGCAGATAGAGATGAACTGGGAGAAAGGACTCTCTACTATTGTGGAGAGCATGAAAAAGCTAGGATTTGAACAAGTTGGCATTTTCCTGGTGAATGCAATGAAAAAAACACTCGAATTCCACCTTGGGTACGGTATCAGCCCACCAAAAGCTTTCAGTTCAATTTCTCTAAAGAGTTCTCAGTATTTCGGGGTAAAGTGTGTCACAGAAAAGAGAACAATCTACGTGAAAGATCCTTCTTTCGCAGAGGGAAAACAAATAGCTGAATCGGAGTCCTTTGTGTGGGTTCCCATCATTGTGCAGGATGAAGCTTTTGCAGCCACGGCAGCAGGTAACGTCAGCAAAAACCTGATAACAGAAGAAGACGTCAATGATCTGGAGATACTGGCAAGCATGTGCGCCGCCTTCATTGACCGGACGAGAATAACCATAGAACCAGTGGCAGAAAAAGCTCTGAAAACAGAATTCAATAATTGGCTGACTCCATCAGAATGCTACATCTTTACAGAGAGAAAACCTGAAAAAGCTTTCAACACCTTTTGTGACCTGGTTGTACATGGCATACCTGGATTTGTCATTTCCCGAGAACATCCAGAGAAGATCAAGAGGAAGTACAAGTTATCAAAGACCCCCATTCTGTGGCTATCGAGGTCTGAAATTGAAAACACTTTGAGTCCAGAAGACCTTTCTAAGTTGAATTACATTATCGGGAATTTCACCAAAAAGAGTGAAGAATCTGTGATTTTGCTGGACGGGCTGGAATATCTCATCACACAAACAGGTTTTGATACGGTTCTAAAATACTTGTATGAACTGAAAGACACCATTGTTCTGAGCAACTCTCGGTTGATTATCCCTCTCCACAGAGAAACACTCTCTGCAAGGGAGTACACCATTCTGGAGAGAGAGTTCATCATTCAGGAATCGGGCTGAAGACGTGACTTTTTGGGTGAACCTCCCTCCTTTAGCATGTCCTCCAGATCCTTTTTGATCTCGTGGTACTGTTCTTCTGAGACCTCTCCCCGTGCTCTCCTCAATTTCAGAATTTTTAAAGCCTCATTGACATCGTCTGTCTCCTCCTCACCTCGATAACCCTTCATGAGATAGGTTGCCATGGTCCCGGAAAAGATGCCGATGATACCGATGCCGGTGAACATCAAAACAACCCCTATGACCCTTCCCAGGGGGGTGACGGGCACCTTGTCACCATATCCTACTGTAGTCACGGTCACAACGCTCCACCAGAATGCATCTCCTACCGTTTTTATCTCTGGGTTAACCCTCCTCTCAAAGAGAAGAATCCCGTAGGATGAGAACAGGAGGATAGTGATGACGACGATGGCTGTGTACTGGATTTCGTTTCTCACGAAGTGCCTGTGGTACAATCGGGAAAACCGCTTCATCATGGAAAAGATCCTCACCAGTCTGAAGAGTCTGAGGATTCTGAAAATGACCGGGGCACCGACAGCGAAAGGTGTCACAAAAGGAATCATTCCAGGTACTTCAAGAACGTGGGCCTTGAAGAATCCTTTTCTGTTTTCTTCTTTCCACAACCTCACTACAAACTCCCCTATGAAGATCATGCAAACCCAGAAGTCCAGTCCGTGAATGACCCGTACTTTGTGCAGCATTTCTGTACGCTCCTCTGGTGTGAGGGTCTCTGGTGCAGTAGTGATCGTCATTTCGTAGAAAAGCAGAAAGATGGTAAAGATAGCGAGAAATATCATGACGAGGTCTACAATGAACCCAACCTTTTCTCTGTTCATGGGATGGAAGTCCCCTCTGAGAATATAAGGTTTTTGGTAGTTCATGTTTGACATGGATTCAAATGGCTTGTGAGAGCAGGAACTATCTAGCAGATGTGGATCCCCACTGCAGTCTTCATCCTAGCACTGTGTCCTCATTTTTTTTCAACTTTTCTGTCCAGTTGCAAGGCTTTTCACAGGGTGTTTTCATTCAACGTCCTACTCATGGGTGGGCCACCTGCGTAATTGACACCTCCCTTCAAACACTATTTAAATGACACAAATACAGAGAACCCTATGGCGTACAAGAGAAAGGATGGCTACTGGAAGATGGCCAAAAAGGAGGGCTACAGGTCGAGGGCAGCCTACAAACTGATACAGTTGAACGAGAAATTCAACCTCATCGCAAGAGGTGATTTCGTCCTGGACATTGGATGCGCCCCCGGCGGATGGATGCAGGTAGCCAGAGAAATCGTGGGAGAAAAAGGCTACATCCTGGGCGTGGATGTCCAGAGAATCCCACTGTTCCAGGAAAAGAATGTGGAATTCCTCCGCAAAGACATACAAAACACAGATTTCATAGATGTCGTCAAAGAGAAGGTAGAAGCATTTGATGTAGTGATCAGCGACATTTCTCCCACTATTTCAGGTATCTGGGACATTGATCATTTCAAGTCTATTGAGCTTTCTGAAAAAGCTTTAACCGCGGCTGTTGAGCTCCTGTGTGTCCACGGCAATTTCCTGGTGAAGATTTTCCAGGGCGAATCTACCCAGGAGTTCTTTCGAAAAGTGAAGGAGCATTTTGCCTACACAAAAATTTCCTCTCCCAAGGCATGCAGGAAGTCTTCTGCAGAGGTTTATGTAGTGGGAAAAAACTTTAAGAACAAGAAAGGTCCAGCTTTGTCCAATCTCTGTGGAAAGAAAAGAGAAAAGACTTAGAATCGATTCTTCCACGCTGGCATTTTGGACATCAAATCCCGGGCAGCTGTTTCCGCCTCTATCTGACTCATCCCCTGTGGCATGAAAAAATTCTCTACCATGCCTTCATAGATCTCTTTGAAGCTCTTCAAGTTTCCATCTTCATCAGTACAGAAGATACAGTAGGGATTCCGCTCAATACCGCCACCATGATCTGCGGGTTTATGCAAGGGCATTCCACAACTTTCACAATGCACAATGTTCATATGATGAGGGAACAAGTTCATGTTTAAAAAGGTTTTCCTGAAGGGCTGTGTCAGTGTAGGAATGTGTCGTGCTGCCTGCTTCGGTGGAACAAATAAACATCTTCTTGAAGAAGAAAAGCTTCTCCCCCGTGCAGTGTGATAAGCATCATCTGATGCCAGAGCATACCCCACCTTGAGCACGTTCATATGGAGATCAGCATTATCATGAGATCAGATCAGATTGAATTGAACTGGATCGAACCGAATCGAATCAATACTTGATTCGTGGGTCCAGATATGCGTACAGAATATCTGCTATCAGCACTGCCAACAGCACAACACCAGCAAGCAATATGAAGGACCCCTGCGCCAAAGGATAGTCATAGTTTAATGACGCTTCCACCAGACAGGACCCCAGTCCTGGCCAAGAGAAGGTCGTTTCCGTTAAAACACCGCCATTGAAGGAGAATGCCATGGTTAAGGCTAATGAGGTCACCACCGGTAACATTGCATTCCGTGCTGCATGGTGGTCTCGCACTTTGCTTTCTGGTAACCCCTTGGCCCTCGCTGTAGTGATGTAATCCTCTCGTAAGGTCTCCAGCATGCTGTTTTTCATCAAAAGCATACTTCCCGTGAATACCCACACGGTGAACACTGTGAGAGGCAAGAACAGATGGTAGGCCACATCTATTACCTTGCCAAAGGCAGTCACGCCAGCCGCCGTCCACACTTCGGGAGATTTCATCCCACCCACGGGAAATAAATTCAACTTCCACGAAAAGATCCAGATAGCCAGTAATCCCAGCCAGAATATGGGCATCGTGTAGAAGAACAGGCCTATAACAGTAGACCCATACTCCAGTTTTCCTCCTCTCTTCCATGCAATGATCCGCCCCAGGTTCACCCCTACCGCATAGGCCAACAATTCCCCTAGGCTGAACAAGAGCACCGTGGGCAGCAATCGCTGTCTTAATATTTGAAAAACTTCGAACTGCCAGTAGAAAGAGGTGCCAAAATCGCCGTGAATTAAGTTGTTAACGTAGATCACATACTGCTCCCACAGCGGTTTATCCAGCCCATACCGGGTCCTCAGAATCGCTTTTAACTCGGGCGTCATTCGAGGACTTATCACCATAGAAGCCGGATCTCCTGGCATCAGTCTGAACAAGATAAAGATCAATGTTGTAATGATGAACAATGTTATCACAATTTCCAAGATCCTCCTTGCGAGGAACTTTGCCATAGACATTCTTGGACCACTCTCCTCCCTTGGTTTTGATTGTAAAAGAGAAAAAAAGGAAAAAGAAAATGTGTTCAAGCGACTAGTTTCGTCTTCTGTAGGCGACAGCAGCACCTGCAGCCAGCATACCTGCAAGCAGAATAGTACCAAGGCAGATGCCACCGCCTGGTGGCTTCGTTGTCTCACCTGGTGTAACTGTAATCGGCTTCAAGTAGAGCAGGGCGTGTCTGGGTGTTTCACTACCCGCAATACCTCCTGTCTGGACAAACCAGCCAGTGAAGGTGTCGTTCCGGTGAGCTTCGTTCATGGTTCTGTAGTAGATTGAGCAGTAACCCACTTCGTCGACGATGATCTCCTGGGCCTTCCAGGCTGCGTTGATCAGTTCCTGCCTATCGCAGGCAGTCATCAGTGTCCCCAAGAGCTGGTCGACCTCAGGGTTCTTGTAGCTCCCTGGGTTGTTTCCATCAGGTACAGCCTGGTCAGAGTGCCAGTTGTATCTCATGAAGTCGGGGTAACCGGTACCACCGATTCTCCACCCAAGGATGTACCAGTCGAACGTCATGGACTCGAAGGTCTTGGACACAATTTCACCGAAGGACGTGGGCTTTGCCGTGACCGGGATGCCAGCCTCTCTCCACCACTCCTGGATCAAGACACCAGACATGGCCCTCATGGGGTCATAGTCTGCAGGTGGTGTTAAGATCTCGAAGGGTTGCATGTCCTGACCATTGGGCAGCTTGATCACTACATCGGGGTACTTCCCCTCAGGTACGGTGTATCCAGCTGCAGTCAGCATTTCCTTGACTTTGGCGATTCTGTCAGCCTTGGCCATGCCACTCCCAAACTTGTTGATGTTGGGGTTGTACCATTCACCAGCAGCAGGCATCACGACAGAGTGGGCAGCACCGCCATATCCCTGCAGTACTCTGCTGACGATGAACTCCTTGTCTACCAGGTAAACCAGGGCTTGACGCAGTACCTTGTCGTCAAAGGGTGGCTTTGCGATGTTGGGACACAAGTAGTAGAACCCGAGCTCATCAGATTTCTCGATGGTGACCTTGGGATTGGTCAAGAGCTGGGCAATGTATCCGGGGTCTAAGTTCCACCATATGAAGTCGACTTCACCCTTCTGGATACCCAGTAGAGCAGCATCGGTCGTACCGTACAACTTCAGGAGCAGACCATCGTAGAACGGTCCTTCCTCCATCTCTCCCATGCCCTGTACGTCAACCTTTCTGCCCTTACCATAGTAATCCTTGTTGGTAACCAGCTTCACGAAGGCACCCTTTTCCCACTGACCGAAAGAGAACGGTCCGCAAGATATGGGTTTTTCAATCTGAATGTCCAGGAACGTCTGCATGGGGGCCTCTGTCTTTCGAGATTCGTCCAGCATGGGGCCGAACTGCTGCTTAGGAACACCGAAGTGGAAGATAATGTTCTCCTCCCACTGAGGAGTACACTTTTTCAGTTTGATTTCCAAGGTGTAGTCATCGACTGCTTTGATGTACTCCACATCTTCGTAGACTGGCAGGTAGTCCGGGAACTGGAGCTCTATGATCAAGTTGTAGGAGAACTCGAAGTCATAAGCTGTGACAGGTACGCCGTCATCCCATTTCACGTCATTCCTTAAGGGGAATGTAAAGATCATTCCATCTGGGCTAGCGGCTTTCACTTGGTCATAGGGAAGAGTGCACAAGTCAGGCAGTGGCTCCATTGTTATTGGCTTTCGGTAGTAGAGCGAAGGGTAGAACCAGGCATCAACGTGCGTAGACCAAACGTCAGTAGCTTTCCAAATGTTCAGTGTTTTTGGCTCGTCTTGGCATCCAATTCTCAACAGAACTTCTGGCTGTGCATGGGTTGGTACCATGCTAACTGCGAGAACTGCCACGACTGCTACAATGAAAAGTTTCTTCATTTTTATACCTCCTTTCTCTCGCCGATTGGATCGGCTATTACCCCTAATAGCAACTTTTCTTTATAAAGCTTTCTATAGACAATCGTCGAGTCAAAGAGGTTGCAGATCAGAGCGCAGAGAAATACAGGTAAAGAGGGAGGATGACTGAGATTGTGGAAGAGGGTACAGAATCAGTATAGGGAATCATGTCCAACTCCCGATTGCCACCCACTTCATACCTGAATCTCATGCAGCCCCCCCTCAACCTGAGGTTCTCCCTCCAGTATGGAGAGCTTCAACCTTGAAATCCACTGACCCATACCCTCCCTCTGTCGTGAATTTCTTTCATCTTCTCCCACCGGTCTCGCAGGAAAAGTGTATTCGTGACAGTGATCCCCCCTTCTCATCAGCGAACAACCCTTATCACCGTAACCTTTAAATAGCTACGACCCCCCCTAGTACTGATGAACACTGAAAAGCTAGGTCCTTTGGAACAGATCATCATGAATGTTTTCTGGGAGAAGAAACATGCAGACGCACGAGATGTCTTTGCTGAGCTGAACAAGAAGAAGAAGGTTGCCTACACTACCATTAACACAACGCTCACGAGGCTGCACAAGAAAGGCCTCCTCAACAGGGAGCTGATAAAAGGACGAGGAGGGTACCGGTATGTCTACACCATATCTGAGTCAAAACCCAAGTACATCGACAAAGTCATCAGCTCTACCATAGACAACCTCTTGATGCAGTTCGGAAATCGCACCATCAGTTACTTCTCCAAAAGTCTCAACCTGAGTGAAGAAGATGTTGACAAATTGAGAGCCCGCTTGAAAGAGTTGGAGCGATCCCATGAGTGAATGGCACAATTTCGCAGCTGCAGTCTTATTGGTGGTGATGGCAGAAATAACAAACGAAGTAGTCATAGCTTTATTCAGAGTGAGAAACGCCATCACCCGCTTCCGCATCAGACTGATCTCTCTCCTCTCATGTTTCTTCGTTTTCTTCGTACTCCCTCTGAAGATGATTGAACTGTTCATACCCAGTGGAGGACACTTCCTCACTGACAACAACTCCTACGTCATGAAAGGGCCTATTACGATGGCTTCTCGATTTTCTCAATTCGCCTGGATCTCCATAGTGCTGTTAATCATGGCAGCGTGCTGTTTTGTGGCAATGCTGCTCTTCAGCAAGGTTATCGTCCTTCGTGGTCTGGGTTGTGAGCCTGCTTCAGATCACTACCTTCTGAACCTCGTGGAGGAGGTGTCCCGTGAGTTAGGCGTAAGAGTTAAGAAAGTCATGATCTGCTCAGAGAAATCTGATGCTTTCGTGTATGGATATCCTCCTACCTTGGCAGTGGGCAGTGACCTTCTCACTGTACTTGACAAGAAAGAACTGCGAGTCGTCATCAGACATGAACTATACCACGTAAAGAAGAGAGATACTCTGCTAAAGCCTTTCTTTACTGCTTTGTGCATCATCTTTCTGTACAATCCCATGGTGTGGTTCCTTTACAAGAGATTGTTCAATGACAGGGAGTGCTGTGCAGACCGCGGGGCTATCACCTCTTCTCAAGACATCGGGGCATTCCTTTCAGCGCTTCTGAAAGTGCATGACCTTGGGGCGAAAAGGTATGCTCTGGCAGTACATTGGATGGGTGCCACAAACAGGATAGACTCTGTCTTCTCCGATGAAAAGGTTCGAAAAATTCCTGTGGCAATCTGCCTAGTTCTCACGCTTTCCTCACTCTTTGTGGGTGCAGATCAGCTCTTCGGAGAGGGCTACCTAGAAATTGAGAGCAATGGAATCGTAACCAATAATGTATCCTTTGACTCTACCGTGACTCCCCATTCTCAGACTGCGAACCTGTCAACCTACTTTTTGGATCTTCCCCTGGTGGAATGGTACCAGAGCAAGAACAGCTCCCCCCAAGAAGTGAGAATCCCCATTTCGGAATCTGAACTTCTGGAAATGCTGCGAAACAGTATGTCTTCAGGAAAAGAGATTACCATCAGAGTAGTGGCTCTCCCCCTCGGAGGAATGCAGCTTTTCAGAGACAATGTTGATTCCAATGCAAAGTGCAATTTTATCATAAACACAGATTCAGAGGGAAAACTCTTTGTCATCGTAGAGAAGATACAGCCTGGATACGTGTGTCCAGAGTTAAGATATGACTTTAATCCGAGAGAACGGTTTGCCAGAATATGATCTTGGAGTTCTGTACATTTCTCAAAATCTTTCTCCTTCTTGTGTGGAGGAGATGAACCATTTTTGAGCAGAAGTGGATCAGTAACAATCCACCCTCACTAAGATCAATGATGCAGGCTGTCATGAAAAAGCATTTATATGGAATTCTGCAGAACAGCACAATGATCACAGCCAGAGACCTCTCCTACCAGTACATCACCAGTGCATCTCCAGTCATAAAGCACATCAACCTAACCGTTAACAAAGGTGACTACCTTGTGGTGGTGGGCCCTTCAGGTTCTGGGAAAAGTACCTTATGTTTGACCTTCAATGGCATCATCCCCCAATCCATTACAGGCATCATGTCTGGAGACGTAGTCGTCGATGGGTTGAACACAAGAGAACACCCTGTGTACGAACTGGCAGAAAAAGTGGGCATTGTCCTCCAAAACCCTGAATCCCAGTTATTTGCCATGAGCGTGGAAGAGGAGTTAGCCTTTGGCCCTGAGAATCTGGGACTCCCCCGAGAAGAGATTCTGGAGAGAGTGGAAGAAGGCCTCACCGTCACGGGCATACAGGACAGGGACCGATTCCCTTTCTCGTTGTCTGGTGGAGAGAAGCAGAAACTCGCCATTGCCTCCATGCTGACCATGCAGCCCTCGTATCTGGTGCTGGACGAGCCCACCTCACAATTGGACCCTCAAGGGAAAGAAGAGGTGTACTCGGTATTGGAGATGTTGCACCGAAAAGGGGTAACCCTCGTGTTGATCGAACATGACACAGAGCACGTGGCAGAACATGCCAGGAATGTCATAGTCCTCAAAGAAGGAGGAATAGTGAAATGCGGGTCGCCGAAAGAGGTGTTCTCTCGTGTTGAAGAGATGAGAGAATTGGGTATACAGGTACCGGGAGTGGCAGAATTCACGTACGAGCTGTACAAGAGAGGGATAGTGAAAGAGGTTTGTACGACTCTAGCAGAGACCGCTTTTGTGGTTGAAAATTTGAAGAAGAAGGTGAGAAAAAGAGAGGCCCCGTCAGAGAAGCCAGTACGTCAGGGGGAACCTATCATCGAGGTGAGGGACCTTTCCTTCAAGTACGATCATTACGTCCTCAAAGACATCACCTTTTCCTTACATCAGGGGGAGATTCTCGCTGTCGTGGGACAGAATGGGTCGGGAAAGACCACTCTCGTCAAACACTTCAATGGGTTGCTGCGGCCTTCTGGGGGAGAGGTCATAGTGAATGGAGAACATGTCAAGAAAAAGAGTGTGGCTGAAATGGCCAGACAGGTGGGGTACGTATTCCAGAACCCAGATCACCAGATCTTTGCTGACACGGTCTTTGATGAAGTGGAATTCGGTCTCAAAAACCTGGAAGTGCCCGAACCTGAAAGGAAAGAGAGAGTCATCAACGTTTTGAACCAGACCAATCTGTGCCAGTACGAAAACACCCATCCTACCGCTCTCTCAGGTGGGGAAAAGCAAAGATTGGCCCTTGCCTCTGTTCTGGTGATGAACCCAGCCATCCTCATTCTGGATGAGCCCACGACAGGTCTGGACCTGAAGAGTTCACGATCCATCATTACACTGGTCAAGAAACTGCACCATCAGAACCACACTGTCATTTTAGTCACCCATGACATGAATCTAGTGGCAGAGATGGCAACCCGCATCCTCATTTTAAGAGAAGGGAGAATTGCTGCAGATGGAAGCCCTCACACTATCTTTGCAGACCATGAATTACTGAGAGAGAACTTCTTGGAAGAACCCCAGATCACCAAGCTCTCAAAAATGATGGGAGCAGGAACCTGCCTCACTGTTGAAGAGCTCCTTAAAGCAGTAGGTGTCACACCATGATCCAGCAAACCATGTTCATCAGGAAAAAATCCTTCTTGCACTCCCTCGACCCCAGGACAAAGCTCTTTCTGTCAGTGGCACTGTTCGTGGTAGGCGTCCTGTTCACTGACTACAAGGTACTGGTGTTTCTGTTCTCTGTCGAGATCTTCACGCTGCGGGTGGGAGGGAGAATCCCCTTTTCAAAGCTGTACCCGTACCTCCGGCTGATCCTCCCCTTAGTGGTGATGGCTCTCGTGGTGTGGCCCCTCTTCCAGAGAGAGGGGACAGTATTGTGGAGGTACTGGAAGATTATCGTGACTGAAGAGGGCATATTCATGGGGATTGCCATGTCTTTCAGGCTGCTCTCATTAATTGTGGCCACCTATCTACTGCTCATGACGACAGAACAGAGAGATTTAGTGCTGGCATTGGTGAAGATGGGGCTGCGCTACGATTTCGGGTTGATGCTGGGTATTGCTTTGAGTAAGGTTCCTGCCCTGGCAGGTATTGCCTTAACCATCATGGACGCCCAGAAGGCGAGGGGTTTAGAACTGGAAAAGGGGAATATTGCAGAAAAGGTGAAAAAGTACATACCCATTTTGATTCCCTTGATCATCGAGGCCATACGAATGGCTGAAGGGTTAGCCATTGCCATAGACTCCCGGGCTTTCGGGAAGGGGGAGAGAACGTATGTGCGGGAGCTCTGTTTCAGAAAAAGAGATAAGCTGGTCTGTATCATAGTAGGTGTGGTGATCTTCCTATGTGTGGTCGTACGAATAAAAGGGTATGGCATTATGCCACTCCCCTAGTAGTGATCGTGTTCCTCGTCTCAGTGAGAGACCCTGTGGAGGGCTGGGCTGTCCTCCTGGAGACCAATGATTTTCCCGAAGGGTACACTGATCTTCCCGTGAATTTCGTGGACATTGAGAGAATGCAAACCATGTTAGAGTACCATGGATGGCAAAAAAGTCACCTGTGGATTAAGAAGGACGCAATTACTCCTGAAACTGTTGAGGAGGGGATTTCCTATCTCAGCAAGAATGCAGATAAAAATGATATCGTTCTCTTTTACATCGCATCCCATGGGGGTTACATCAGAGATGACCTGAGGTGGAGTGAGACCTTTCCCGCAGGGTGGGAGGGAATCGAATCTGAGAAAAAGCTTCTGATTATAGATTCGTGCCTCTCAGGTTCCTTTCTCCCCCGGAGTGGAAATCCTCACCTGTATTTGGCTTCAGTTTCAAAGACAGAATCGGCATGGGCAGGCACCCCTGATGAAGGGCTTCCTATCACCGGATTTGTGTTCACCTACTACTTCTGTGAGTCTTTGATGCATCATGTATCGGTGGAGGAGGGATTTGAGAAAAGTGTCCCTCAGGTGAGGACATACATGAGCGAGGTGGTTTACCCGCAATTTGGAGAGATATACCCTCCTGAGACGTTTCATAACCTGTACAATCCTCACCCGGTCATGGATGACCAGTACCCGGGGCCTTTCTTTCTGGATGTAGAGCATGAGGCACCGGTACCTCTCTTATTCGTCATCTTAGGGATACTTTTTGCGCTCACGAAAAGGTGAAAAGAAAAGAATGCATTGCAGTCCTGTTCTCATTTTCATCGTACGTGAAGGTAACAAAAGAATCAGGGTATTCAACTCGTATTAACTGCGAAGCACTGTCGTACTAACAGTGGATATATCAATCACCTCATGTCTTTTCAATCACTTTTCCCACACAAATCTCACAACCTAACCTTGATGAGCCCACGATTTTTAAAAGCTCAATAAGCAGTCAGCTCCGAATTATCCACCGTTAATCGAAATATGTGCTTTCGAAACTCGGTGGATAAATAAGAATTGGATCTGCTTTGCATTTTCAGAAATGCTTTCTGCAGACACACATAGATCATGCCAACATCTGACACAGCCAAAAGCTTTATATTTCAATGAAAACAATTCTTTCCGTGGGATCGAAAACAGATTTCCTGGAACGGCTCGTAGAAGAAGAAGAAAAAATAAGACAGCGTGCAGAAGAACTGGGAGTGCGCGTTGGACCAGAGCCTCCCCCAGAAACCAAGGCTCCCTTCAAACCAAAAGAAGGGATTCCCAGAACGGAACTTACCGATAGAGAGCTTTCCTCCTTATTTGGAGAGACAAGAGACATCCTGGATATCTACACCCTGGACTACATAGCAGAGCATCTTGATGAAGCACAAGAACTCTTTGAATCACTCAGTGATAAACCCTTTTCCCCCGAATCTCTCGTAGGATCGAGGATTGCTCAAAACATCCATGAACTCAAAACCCGCATCGACTCCGTCAGGGAGCGTGAATCACCTGTCAAACCTCTGCAGGAGTTCTCATCAGACACGAAAGGACTTTTGGATTCCCTCGACAAGCTCGAACCTTCGGAAGCCAAAAGGAAGTACTTTGAACTTCTCAAGAAGGAGCAGCTCCTCTCGAAAAACGTGGACCGAGCCCTGGAGTCAGAAACAGGTGATCGGCTCACAGAGATCGGGAAGAAACTCCAGAGAGAGGACAAGAAGTCTTCTGAAGAAATCGCAGAAGAGCTCCTGGTGGAGATCAGCGCTTTGATAGGTGCGGGAAGGTACGACCCCGAAGGCTACAACAGAGTAGCCAGAAAGTTTCAACAAGTATCAGAAGACCTCCCCGAGGATCTTCGTCTGAAAATCCGTGACAGGGTCAGAGAATGCTACGCCAAGATGAAGGACACGGAAAAGAGGTCCAGAACTGAGGAACGAGAAAGAGAGGTGCGCACCAAAAAATTCTACTGGGATTCCTTTGCTGCTGAGGTAGAACAATTGAAAACAGGCCTGGAGAAAGCACGCCCGGGGGAGTTCTTCCGCATATACGACACCTACAACCAATTATTAGATTCACTGGAGAATGCAGATCTCTCCAATGTCCCCACTACCCAGATAGAAAGGGTAAAAACCCTTCTAGATCAATCCTACTTCATGCTGGAGGATCTCAGGGCGCGTGCATGATTATTCAGGGAGACGTTCCAACTCCACCGCTCCTTCCGAGACAATCCTCTGTACTGTGGTCCTCGTTCCAATCTTTAAACTCCCATCAGCCATCGCTTTCTGCAAGATAGAGTCTGAACCCACCAGTATGTCGCCCTTGCAGTAGATTTCCTCTTTTGCCTCACTCAGGTTGCCAATCTCCAGCTTTTTCTCGATGATCACCGGTGCATTCATGATATTCCTGTCTCCCAGGAAGGCTTCTCTTCCCTTTATTGATCCCTTGAACTCGCATTCTGCTTTGCTCGTTATCACCGTGGCATTGATCTCGCCGTACACTACATTCTTAATTCCAAAATTGGCTGCTTCCCCTGCTTCAACGTTCCCTTTTATGATGACCCCGTCTCCCAAGTTGATGTTCTTGGTGGTTTTCAATCCACCGGTGAGGACCAGATCAGCGGAAAGGTTAATATCACTATCTTGGGCCACAATGGCAAAAGTTTTGAGGGATATCTCCTCTTTTTTCTGCTGTATGATCTGCTGCAATCTGGAAATTTCCAGGTTCTTCTCTTCAGCCAGATGTTTTAACTGCCTCTCCGTTTCTGAGAAGTTCTCTACCTTTTCGAGGAGTGCTTTGTTATCTTCGGTGAGCCTTTCGGCTACCTCTTTCAACTTGGAGACTCCACCGTAGTCTCTCCTGTATGTTTCTAGCTCTCGAGTGAGGCGGGCATTTTCATCCCGCAGTTCAGTGGCCATATTTCTGAGCGATTCTATGACCTCGTCTTTTCCCTTGTCAAAGAGCCCCATGCTTTTCGACCTCCACTTTCTCTCTGATGAGCTGGTATATATTCTTTTCTATTGTGTCAGGGTTTACCTCTTACCATAGAGATTCATAGGTGGCAGTACCAGCCAGAAAAGGGTACACACAGCAGTTTCCCAACACAAAAACCCAGTGGCTCATTTCTCAGTTCAATTTACTCCTTGAGAATTTCAGTTTCTACCTTTGCGTGCAGAAGACCCCTGGTGTCTTCAAGAAGAAAACTCACCTTCCCCGCTATTCCGATGTCAGATCTTCTCATTTTTATGATGTGAAAGGGTGATGTCACGCAATCAGAACCTTCCTCCAGTTTTGATTTTCTGAAAACAGTGAGGAGAATGATGGCTTCTCTTTTTCTGATCAATTCCTTTATTTCAATGGTGCACACCTCTGGGTTTACGCCCAAAAAAACACATGCCACCACGTATTGGTTGTAGTCTACTTCCTTCAAGGCTGCATCGTGCCCTGTGTACTGGGTGAAGGCAAGAGTAGCTTCGTAGGAAGTTGCCACAAACAGGAGAGGATCTTTACCAGTGTATGAGCTTTCTCCACTGGCCACAGTATCAAAGTTCAGCTTATCTCCCTGGAAAATGCAGCCAGCCAGCAGGAGCACACAGGCGAAGAAGAATACACGCAGTTTCATGGTCACCTCTTTTTCAGAGGTAGTTAGCTAATAAAGGTTTTGGTTTCGAGGGGTTGTCAAATTATGTGGTGCTGGAAATGGTGTAACCTCTTAAATTGTCAGTTTTTCTCTTAATTGAATCAATCATAGGAGCAACTTCCTCTATTCTGCGCTGCAATGTGAGGATCACCATAAGACTTGACAACCCCGGTTTCGAGGTTGGGTTACTGAGTCCTAATATTCTTTCGCTCTTTTTTCCAGTCGATATGAGTCTCCATTTTTATCAGTCCTCCATCCTTTTCTGTGAACATTCCACACAAGGATTCAGATCTTAATCTTCTGATAAAGACTTCCTCTGGTGTTTCTCCTATTTCTTCTTTCCACTGTATTCCATCCAATCTGCATGGAGTAAAGATAGACTGTGCTTCCTTTCATATCTGCATCTTTTCCTCTTTTTTTGCTTTCTAATATCTGGATATGCTATTTTCTTCTCTTTAAGATATTTATGTATCTTATTTTGTGGTATCTGTACCTCATAATATCTTTTAATGTGGAGTCTCAACAATCGAGCACCTAAGTGAGATTCTGTGTATGCTTCATCTATTGTTCTCATTTCTTCCTCAATCATCCCTTAAGAAAGATTGGCTGAGACCAGAGGAGGACGAAGCATGGAGAGATTTGTGAAGGCGATATCTTTGTTGTTCCTTTCCCCTTTTCTGTTATCGTGAAAGAATCTTTTCCTTTATCTCCTTGAATCTCCGAAAAAGATGGGTAGATGGGACTGCTTATGTCGAGACGCTTTCTGATGAACTGAACGTCTTCAGAGAGTCCCAGCAAGACCACGAAAGCAAACCGTTAGGTAGGACCAATGTTATATTTCATGATCCTTCTCTCATTCCATTCGATCAGAGTAATGTGCATAATGTTTAAAAGTCTTAGTTCCCCATCTTTTCCATGACAGAAGTAGCAGTCGTGAACAAAAAGGGACAGGTTACAATACCCTCAGAAATAAGAGAGAAGCTCGGGATTGGAGAAGGATCGATACTCCGTATTGAGATGAGAGATGATGAAATAGTGATACGATCAGAGAAGTCTGGAAAAGAGTTTGTAGAAGAGTGGTGTTCAATTGTAAAAGACAAACTCAAGATTCCTTTAGACTGGAAAAAGCTCAAGGAAGAATTCTATGAGCAGGTGGAGGAAGATGTACTACCTCGATGCTAATATCTTTATCTTCCCTCAAATATATGACATGAAGATTGAGTGTGCTGCAAGGGCCAAAGAATACCTTGCAGCTCTTGCAGAGAAAGAGATCGAGGGTTGTACTTCCACATTGACCTAGGATGAAATAGTCTATATTGTCAGGAAATTAAGCGGGGTGAAAGAAAGTGTGGCTGCTGGTAGAAGATTCTTCAAGTTCCCGAACCTGGAAATAGTCAATGTTGATCTTGAGGTCTTATTAATGGCTCAAAAAATTACTGAGGTTTATAACATGAAACCCAGAGATGCTATTCATGCTGCTTGTGCATTGAAGTATTGCAGTGGCCAGATAATAACCAATGATTCAGATTTTGATGTGATCAAGGAAATGAGAAGGAAATTCTAGAACTTTGGTGCTGAGGTTAGGTTGCATTATAAAAGAGAGGCCTATTTTCAAAACTCGGTGGATAAATAACAAAGAGACCCTGCAAACCTTTAATTTTTGGATTTTGAGGTCACGAATAGGTTCTGAAACAGTCTTTTGCTCTGATCCTGTAAGTGAACCCATGATTATTAAAAGTCTGCAGAAAGAGAGGTTCTGAATTATCCACCGTTTACTGAAGAATTGTCATTTTTAGCAAGTAATTGATTATCAACATTGCTAATCAACTGGAAGGAGATGGAAACCTTATTCTGAGAAACCTTTTTATATTCTGTGTAGTATCTCTCTCTGTGAGACGTGTAGTGAAGATCTCCCTGTTATGCCTCATCATTGCTGTAGCCCTCTTAGTGCGAAGTGAATTCATCCGTGAGGATGGGAAGTACCTCCTGGGTGAAGACTCCTACTACCACTACAGAATGGCTGAAACAATCCTTTCGGAAGGAAAAAGACCTCAATGGGACTATCTGGGCTCCTGGCCCACAGGACAGCCTGTTTCTTATCCTCCTCTCGTCCAGTACTTCTTGGCATACAGCTTCAAACTCATGGGAGAACCTTTAGGCTTTGATCTACTTCACTGGTGCATGTATGCCAGTATTATCCCTCTCCTCTTCTGTGTTCTCCTCATGTACCTCATAGGAACCTTACTCACCAACGAGTGGGGTGGACTCTTTGCTGCTTCCGTATTTGCCACCATCCCTGCTGTTACCATGCGAACAGTGATTGGATCTACTGACACAGACACCTTCATACTGCTGTTCTCCCTTCTGGCACTCACCTTTTTCATTCTAGCAGTGAAGAGTGAGCACGGAATTAAATCTCTCTATGCCTTTGTCTGTGGATTCTCCCTCTTTTTGTTCTCTCTAACCTGGCCTGGCTACTGGTACATGCTGCCTCTCTTAGTTGTTGGGTTTCTGGGATGGATAGTACAAAAAAGAGAACTCACAGCACTGGAATTATTGATAGCATTTCTCGTGGGGTTTACAGCTCCCCTTACCCTGTATACGTCTTTGTATGGTGAGAGTATTCTTCTTCTTGGCACATTCATCGTTTATGAACTCATGTTGCACAAGATGAACCGATTTAACCTGCACCTTGTGCCTGGCTCATTCCTCCTCATTCTCTCCTTCTATGTAGCTTATGTCCACCTTTTCCAGCCTGCTTTCCACCTCATTTCCTTTACATTAAACCCTCAACGTGATGTGCTCGCCTCCTCTGTTACCGCGATGGTCATGGATAACTTTGCCATGACTCCGAAATTGGCCTGGGAGATACTGGGTCCCTCTATGTTTTTAGCCCCCTTAGGATTGTATTTCCTTGTAAGAGAGAAAAATGTGTGGCTTTCAACAGTACTCCTCTTCTATCTTTTGGGAACGTCGTTCATGCTCCTCAGAGGAGGGAGGTTTTCTCTCTTGATGGCAATCCCCCTGTGCATAGGAGTGGTCATCTTCATAATGGAGCTCCCCACGGTGTTGAGGAGAAAAGACGCAAAGATGGTGGCAACCTGTGGAGCTCTCCTCTTTCTCTGCGTGCAGGTGGGGCTGTCAGAGCAGATGAATGAAGGGGGGCAGTTCATGACTGATGACCTCTGGAACGCCTTACAGTGGATAGATGATAATACTCCCTCAGATTCGGTGGTGATTGGCCACTGGGGGATGGGGTACTTCATCGAGTCTATTGGGAGGCGCCATTCGGTCATGAATGGAAGCCAGTACGATCTTTTCGGGAGAATGTTAAAGTACAGCACTATTCTCACGACAAGCAGTGAGGAAGTGGCAGTGAAGGAGATTTTTGGGTTTGAAACAGAATCTGAAGTAAGGGAACTGAGAGTTTTCTCAAAAGATGCAAACATGGCTCAAAAACAGATAAAAAAGGAGATGAGACCCTTTGCCACAGATGATGTGTACCTCATTGTGGACGAGTTCACTGCATTAAGCCTGAACTGGTGGTCCCAGTACGGAACCTGGAACTACGCCACCAACACGGGGAGAGAATCCCAGTACAATGTAGCGTATTTGACAGCAGGGCAGAGGTTAGAGAAGGTCATAGAGTACAAGTATAAGGGTGGATATAACTACATCCTTCTGTACAAGGCAGAAGATGGATTCCACAGTTTTGTAATCCAGGGCAGTCAGGTGAAACCCACCTATGGGACTGTATTCTTCTCGGGCGGAAAGAAATACTATTACACCCGTGAGGATGGAGTGTATGGTATCGTATATCTACCTTACCACGAGGAGGAATACGAAGGGGAGGACCCCATTTTCCAGCACATGAGCTCGTATGTTCTGGGAATACCAGAGCAGTTTACAGGGATGATGGTTTGTAACCTGTACTTTCTGGAGGGAGATGGGCTGCAGTACTTTGAACTGGTGAAACAGGTTGGGAACGTCAAGATCTACAAGGTGCACAAGACTCCACAGGAAAATCTCAACAAAGGGTTGATAAAAAAAGTGGACGAATTTACTCTGGTCGTTGCGCCTGTGTAACCTGTTTCATGCGCATCAGTATGTCCATCAACTATCTCTTGAAGGAATTCAATCGTCAGGGACACTGTAGGGGTAGCATCGAATATCAGCGTAGATAAATCCTGTATTTGCTCTTTTCTTTTGTTCTTCAATCCAGGTGTCAATTCCTATCTCCTTGATTCTTTTCCCATCTGCTATGAGGGTTGGATATCCCCTCGCCAGTTCATTTATCTTCCTACAAGGGTAATCCTGACAGAAGGCGCACACGTCAACCTTTCGTTCTTGTGCGCATTTTCGTATAGAACAGAAAGGGGGACCTCCACCCTGTCTGCAGCCGGGACATGCTTTTTCAGGGTCGCACATGTTGCTGAGAAATGTCCAGAATTGGGTGAATCCAGAGATTTCATTTCCCCACGATTCGTAGCCTTCTTCTACCATGGAATCTCGAAGCTTCTGCGCTCTGTGAGGAATCCTTGAGCGCCCTCCACAGAGATCGCAGTACAGCCCACAGTAGGTAACAGCTTTCAGGTCAGTCATGTTGTCACCTCATAGAGCCTTTGTCTTGGAGATATAAACAGGTTTGCATAGTCACTGACGCCGGGGTTAGAAACGCCACGTCACTCTCCCTCACTGTGCAATAGAAACACCAACTGCAAAAGCATGGTCCATCTTTTCTTTGTCATTTTTTACGCCGCCCAGCTCATCATTCTCGTGTGCATAAAAGATCGCATCCACCATTTCAGCATTCACCCACAGAAAGAACCCCTCAACTGTTGTTTGAATAGTTTCAAATTCCTGATCTGTGCCTGCAACAGCAATTAGAATTCCTTTTTTTTTCATTTTTTTTTAGCCTCCTTTCAAACTCATAGGTACCATCGGGTCGCCTAACGTAAGGCACCAAACAGGTGCACCTGTCTATGACAAGTTTGGTCTGAGCAGAAACAGTATCAAAGTACACAGGAGAACCCAACGATGACGTCACAGGATTCCAGCCCAGTGTAGATGAGCGCCATGTCGTCGTCATACAAACAATGGCGAGGGTAAGGATTGTGCCGCAGCTCTGGCACGGCCGAATACACATGTCGTTGAGGTAAAACTTCTGTACTTCTGCACCCTGGCTCTGTGCTCCTTTCAGTACCTGGGTCACCAGAAGATCCACATTCCCGTTCTTCTTCGGGCTTCCGATAATCCCACAGATTCTCATGATCATCTCGATTCATTACACTGTGTATTCTTCTCCTTCTTTTAGCACCACCACTTTTGTTGTAGAGCTGCTCTCCACCTTCTTTTTGAACTCACTCGTGTCATGTCCCCAGGTGTGCATAGGTATCGCCACTGCAGGGTTCATGGTTAAGGCAGCGTCTGCAGCATCTGCATTATCCATAGTATAGGTGTCTCCTGTGGGGAGTAAAGCGACGTCTACGTTCTTGAGCTGTCCCATTTCAGGGATAAAATCTGTATCTCCAGCGTAGTAAATGGTCTTCCCCTCAGCCATAATTAAGTAGCCAACACCAAACCCTCTGGGATGGAATGGATTCCCTGGCGATCTGAATCGTTTATTGTTGTAAGCTTCCACAGCCTTGACCTTAATAGTCCCAATAGCAGTCTCTTCCCCCGGCGTTAGTGACTGAACCTTTCCACCAATCTTTGAGACGCAGTCTTTTGGTGCAATGATCACTGTATCTGGTTTACGCACTTTTTTGATCTTACCAGGGTCCAAGTGATCGGTATGTGAATGCGACACCAGAATTATGTCTGCCATTTCAGAGGGGTTGCTGTGTTCCTCCAGGTCAGTGTAGATAATTTTTCCCTCAGCCTTGATCTTAAAACAGGCATGAGCCAGCAATTTTATAGAGATAGTCATGTTGTCACCATGACAGTATGGGAGATCAGGTATATTTACTTAACGACAGACTGCTCTCATGAAGCCTGGTGTGAGGGCATTGATCTCGGTGTGAGAGCACAAGAAAAATGTTCAACAGTGTTCTTCGCCCCGTGCTGTGAGAATGAAATGAGAGCGTAGATGAAAGCTTTCTTCACTTCACCAGTTCAAACACGCACACATCCTCTCCCATTGCCTCACAGGAGGTCTCTTCATATGCAACAGGTTTCCCGTAGTATTCAGACACAATGCCGGTGAAGAAGCCTGTCAAGAAATGGCACACTGGCTTCTCGCTTTCCCCGTAGTTCAGAGCAATGGGCGAGTCTAAAACCTCAAATCGCATACTCTCGCTGTTGAACCGTGCTTTCACAAAATCAGTGATCTCCAGCTCAGTCAGTAAATCCTGTACAGTGATGTCGTTGTTTTCCTGCCTCGTGATCTCCATGTACTTGTGGCCAAATTCCTCCCCAGCCGTGTGCAGTACCTTGGCCGAAGATTGTCCCAGTGATGCTTCCAGCGTCTTTTGTATCTTCATAAAGATGCTGTTGAGCACCACCAACCTCCGCTTTTCCTCCACTGGCAGGAATTCTTTCATCAGATTCATTAAGGTTCTCACCTTTATAAATTATAGCCTTGGCAAAGCCCCGCCACCCCATGTACTTGCTGGCTGTCTGCGTTCGGAGAAAAACAAAATTGTTCTTTTTCCAAACAATGTATCCTTTGTGGCATCGAAGGACATTGATCTCAACAGCACGTTGTAAAGGTTCAAACCCACGTGTCGAGACTCTTCTGTCCTGGTGCTGCCTTCTCGTACGGTATGTGCATTAGATCCTTCAACATGCGGGCATTGCGAATGGCCTGGCCGTAAGGGTGGTTGTTAAACTGGAGATACAACTTCTCAGTAGAAGTCTCCATGGACTCTATTTTGGGGACCCACTCTTGTAATTCAGATTCAGAGTACTCGTAATCATACCAGTGTTTTGGGTTTCGGCCGTGCCACCTCACATATCCGAAATCTGCCGTTATTTTGACATCAGGCTTCATTTTTACTGAATCAGTGACGACAAATGCAGTTTTGTGCTCTTTCAAAGATGTTACATCAGCTTTGTCCCATGATGTGTGGCGGAACTCCACAGCGAAGCGTGCCGTGTCTGGGAGAAAGTCGAGGAAGTCTTTCAAGTCTTTTTCATTTTCACAAGAAAACGTGGGGGGCAGCTGGATGAGGAAACAGCCGAGCTTTCCAGAGTCTATCAAAGGGTACATGAGGGAGTAGAACTCTTTGAAGACAGGTTCATAGTTTTTAAGAAATCGTTTGTGTGTTATTTCCTGGGGTATCTTAGCGGTAAACACAAAATTGTCGGGCGTTTTTTTGTTCCATGCCAGAACTGCGTATTTATTGGGGAGAGCGTAAAAGGTGGAGTTGATTTCAACGAGATTGAACTCTTTTGCATAAAAATCCAGCATTTTCCCCTTCTCTATACCTTCGGGGTAGAAGGGGCCGATCCAGTCATCGTAGCTCCAGCCGCTCGTTCCGATGTAAGTTTTTGCCATAGTTTTTATTGGGTCACCAGTTGAAAAGGGTTGTGGTTTCCCGTAATACGTAATTTGAAAAAACAGATTCGTGGAATTCGTGGATACGAAACCTTTTTAACACCGTGGTGAAGGGAGCACATGCTCGAATACATCCTTCTCATGGCTGTAGGGTTCGTTCTCTTGGCTGAGGGCAGCCGCTACTTTGTGGAGGCAGCAGCAGGAATTGCACACCGGGTGGGCGTTTCTGAGATGGTGATCGGGTTAACTTTAGTCTCTGCCAGTACTACTCTCCCCGAACTGATGGCCTCTAGCACAGCATCCTATCTCGGGTCGAGCGGAATTGCTGTTGGAAATGTAGTGGGCAGCGATATTACGAACATTGCCTTAATTCTGGGATTGTGCATGGTCGTCAAAGAATATACTATTGAACATGAGATAGTGAGCCAGTATGGAGTTCCCCTGCTCATCGTGTGTTTACTGTTCTGTATCCTCGTTCTAGGAGGCATATCCCGGCTTGATGGCATGATTCTTCTAGCAGTGTTTCTTGTGTACCTGTGGAAGACGAGCAGGAAAGATACCACGCTGCAATCAGCCCCACAACCCTCTGAAACTCCAGGATGGAAGGTAGTCGCAGGCTTTGTGGGAGGCATCATTGCAATCTTTATTGGGGCCCGATTCTTAGTGAGCTCTTGTCTCAGTATTTCTGCAGAACTTCACGTCCTTGAATCTGCCATCGGTTCCACGGTGGTGGCTTTAGGAACGTCACTGCCAGAACTTGCCGTTTCTTTACGTGCAATCACTGGACACCACGAGAAAATCTCTCTAGGCAACATTTTGGGCGCCAACACCTTCAACTTATTGTGGGTAACCGGTGTTTCAGCTGTGGTGAATCCCTTGACTCTGGATGAGAAACTCCTCTATTTCAATACACCCTTGATGGTGGCAGTTACAGTGATGCTGTTAACATTCATGTGGACCGAGGACAAACTGAAACGATGGGAAGGGATCGTGTTTCTCCTCATTTATGGGTTCTTCGTCGTCTACAACTTCACGTGAGGTGACCTTCAGCATGACAGGGGAAAAAACTCTGATGGAAAAAGAGCAAAATAAAGGAGAGTACCTATACAGGAGAAAGGACTGCTCAAAGAAATTCTCTACAGAGAATTGATGAGAGGTGTCTTCATCATGAAAAAGAGGACGCTGAGAAGTTCATATCCCTCTTGAAGAGATATAATATTGATTATCATGTACGAGAGATAGAACTCGAGCCAGAGGACATGAAGAAAATGGAGCCAGGCCAAATATTGTGTTCTGCAGCCAAGGACCTTAAACCTTTTTATAGTTCGAAGACAATCTCCCCCCATGTTTGGTTCTCATGAGTTCGGAAGCACCATTACCTTTGCCAGCGTTGTAATTGAAACCTACAAAGATGAGGGGTTGTTTGTATACCACCGGAAATCTGATCGTGACATTACAAAAATCCTCTCACCTTTCACCACTCTCATGATCAACCCAATAGAACCCGTAACCCAGCCCAAAGAGATCACCCATTACCTCCTCATTGAACTGAAAAAACCCTTGTTCATCTCCCCTGAGAATGTTCTGCATTTTTATGTAACATTCCCCATAGAGGTTGGTGTTTACGTTTCAGTCAAAGAAGATGTAGAAATAGATTTTTTTACCCTCACTACTCCGAAATACACACTGTATGGATCATCAGATAGAGGAGTTGTGTGTAAATGGTGGCAGAGTGATATCTGCAGCAGGATACCTGAAGTAGATCCCTACAAGGAGGGGGTCATGAAGGTGAATATCCACAGTAATGCAAAGGATTGGGTAGAGTTAAAGAAAATGGTTTTTGATGCGTACGCCATGAAAATATACTACAGCACTTTTGCCTGCATGAACGCTTCTGTAGAGGTCTTGCACCGCGATTCAGCTAAGACCTCTTTTGTGGAGGAACCCATCCTCCCAGAGATGAAGGAGGCTTTAGAACTCTTCAGGCTGCGGAAAATACCCATGGTGGAGAGAAGAGAATTCTTGATGGAGTGGGGATTATGAATATACTCTCTGTTACCTTGTATAAAGATGTAACGGTGTATGATGTTCTCATTTTCTTGATTGTGGTATCATTATCCGTAGTTATTGCACGGATGCTGAGGACTTACCTGAGGAGGATGCTTGCAGATAAGGTGACGAGAGATCTCTTGAACGTTGTAGAGAAAATAGTGTACTACGCAGTCATTGCTGTGGGTATCATCAGTGTTTTCCCCCAGATTGGTGTTAACCTCACGGGATTACTGGTGGCAGGTGGCATTGTTGGGGTGATCATTGGGTTTGCCAGCCAGAGTGTGGTGTCAAACTTGATATCGGGGATATTTCTCATATTCGAGAGACCGGTGAGGATTGGGGATCAGATAGATGTGGAGAAGGTGTCCGGGGTCGTGGTGGACATACAGATACTGTCGACCATCATCAGGACGTACGACGGCACGTATGTGAGGATGCCCAATGAGAAGGTGTTCTCCTCGAATATCACGAACTACGTGGCGAATGTGGCGCGAAGGTTCCAGTACACCATTGGTATAGGGTATAATGATGATGCAGAAGAGGCTATCAGAATAATACAGCAGATTCTGGAGGAACACCCCTTTGTTTTGAAGAATCCTTCACCTACTGTGTATGTGAGTGATCTCGCAGAGAGTGGTGTTGAAATAACGGTGATGATGTGGGCACCATCTGCGGTGTGGTGGGATGTGAAGGTTGCGTTATTGTGGAAGATCAGAGTGGAGTTGCGAAAAGCAGGGATAAAGATTCCGTTCCCGCAGAGGGTTGTACACTTTGCTGAGAGGAAGGGAGAGAAGGGGTTGAATGAGTGAGTAGATGATTTTGAAATGTGGTCATTTTTGTGAGACCCTTCTTGAATTTTCTGCACTTTTTTTAAGTCATTTCATGGTGGTTAGGAGGGTTACGTTATAACCTTTTTTCACACGGTGAGGTAATAGAATGTGCGAATGAAGTGCAGGTACACTGTCTTTCTGGTTACAACCATTTCTTTTTCCTGAAATAGCTCAGCATCAAAATACTGGCAGCTATCATAACTCCCAGAATGGAAGGATAACCCCACTTTGACTCTAATTCAGGCATATACCTGAAGTTCATCCCATACAAACCCACGATAAAGGTCAAGGGAATAAATATGGTAGCAATAATGGTCAACACCTTCATGATCTCGTTGGTTCTGTTACTGATCGTAGACAAGTATATATCGATCATCTCGGACAAGATGTCCCGGTACGTCTCCACTGTGTCCATGACCTCAAACGTGTGGTCATACACATCTCTCAAATACGCTGCAGTCTTCTTTTCGATAAGGCTCGACTCTCCCGGTCTCAAGTTGCTCAGAATCTCTCTTAAGGGCCAAATAGACCTACGGAGTTCTATCATTTCCCTTTTTAAGGCCTGAATAGTCTGAAATGTCAGCACAGTAGGATTTTTGACCAGTTCTTCTTCCCTGTCCTCTATGTATTCTCCGAGAGATTCCAGAATGACAAAATAGTTGTCCACAATAGCATCCAGCAAGGCATACATGAGGTAGTCTGCCCCCATCTTCCGCACGTAACTCTTTTCACTCCTGATCCTCTGCCTCACCGTGTCAAACACATCTCCTACATCTTCTTGGAAAGAGATAACATAATTCGACCCCAGGACTATACTGATCTGCTCTGTCTTGATTTTTTTCTCTTTTTCATCGTACTCCACCATTTTGAGAATGAGAAAGATGTAGTCAGTAAAGTCCTCCATTTTAGGGCGCTGTCCTGTCGTGACAATGTCCTCCAGGGTCAAATGGTGTATGTTGAAGGAATTCCCTACTTTCTTTATGAGCTCATTATCGTGGAGTCCATCGATATTTATCCAGGTGACCGTGGGTTTTTCTTTAAAGGGGAAGCACTCTTCAACTGCTTGAACCTCTTTTTCCTGAAGATGCGTCTCATCGTAATCAATGACTGTTATTCTCATCGATTCAGTCTTTTTCTCTCCCGTGTGAAGGGGTTCTGATGGGAGACCAACCGGTGACGTGTCGGACGATTCCATGACGTTCACCTCTTAAAGTAGGAGATCATATATAAGAACTTCACCCTCCCCGCTTGCACCTGCTCCTCATCTTATTACCAGGAGGGTATCAGTGTAATGCATCTCTCAAATCAGTACACTCCCACAACCTTTAAAAGGTTGCACCCCTTATAGTAACTAAAAAAGAGGTACCACCATGAAAAGAAAAGTCCTCTCCTGTATCCTCGTCCTTTTTATGGCAACAGTTACTCTACCGCCCCTGACGAGCCAGCCCCGCTGGACAGTCATGGTTTACGTGGATGGAGATAATAACCTGGAACAATATGCCATTGATGACATGAATGAGATGGAATTTGCAGGTTCTACAGCAAATGTCAACATTGTGGTCCAGATGGACCGCATACCCTTTTATGATAGTTCAAATGGTGACTGGACCACTACCCGCAGGTACTATGTCACGCAAGACCCTGGTGGATACAATGCGACCATTTTCTCTACTTTGATTTCAGATTTAGGCGAACTCAACATGGGAGACCCCACTACACTGATAGACTTCGTCAATTGGGCCAGAACGACGTACCCTGCAGACTACTATCTTTTGGTTTTGTGGGACCACGGAGACGGGTGGAAGAACAGGCTTTTCCAGGTGACGCAAAAAGGCTTACTAACTAACGTCGAGAAGAGAGAGCCCTTAAAGGGGGTCTGCTATGACGATACCAACAACGATTACCTGAATACGCCCGACATCTGTACTGCTTTAAATACTCTCACCAGTGGTGGGACAGATCCCTTAGACGTCATAGGGTTTGATGCGTGTTTGATGGCCATGTTAGAATTACAGTACGAAGTGTCCCCCTACAGCTCATACATGGTGGGCTCACAGGAGAGTGAACCGGGGGATGGATGGGATTATCAAGCCACATTAAGCTTTCTGACTGCAAACCCAGCTGCCACACCAGCTCAGGTGGCTTCCCAGGTTGTCACTGATTACATGAACTTCTATGGGGTTGGAGAGTACCAAACGCAATCTGCTGTCGACCTGTCCGGGGTAGGAGCTGTCACAGCAGCAGTGAACACGCTGGCCGTAGACTTATCTGCCAACATGTCGCAGTACTTCTACGCTGTCAGAGATGCACGAATCCAATCGGAAGAGTACTCAGATCCAGATTTCATAGATTTGTACCATTTTGCCCAGTTAATCCAGACGGGGATCCTTGACCCTCAAATCCAGGCTGATGCTCAGAATGTCATGACTGCAGTCTCAACAGCTGTCATTGCGGAGGGACATGGTGCTTTTCACCCCAATTCACACGGTATATCCATCTACTTCCCCTACGGATGGGGTGACTACCTCTCCCGGTACGAGACAGAGACCACCTTTGCCATCAACACCTGGTGGGACGAGTTTCTGAAAACCTACTACTCGACCCTGCCTCCTCCCCTCTACGCAGTGGGAGTGATCGATGATGACAACGGCAGGAACCTGGTAGATGTGGAAACGTACTACACTGGTGTTTTGACTACACTCGGGGTCCCTTACGACTACTATGACACAGATGTGTTTGGCCCTCCTCCTCTATGGTATTTGCAGGCTCACTCTCTCGTGATCTGGTTCACGGGTTCAGATTTTTCCACGACATTGTCTGTCCAGGACGAAAATAATCTGATCCAGTTTCTCGATGGGGGTGGAAAGCTCTTCTTTTCGAGCCAGGACTATGTGTGGGATTTGAAAGGTGATGGAAGGTATCCCAGTACCTTCCTGAGATTGTATTTACATTCAATAAACGAGGGCGAAGACACGGGGGTGACTACACTGTCTGGGGTGGTAGGAAATGAACTGGGAGATGGGTTAGGTCCCTACGCCATGTGCTGGGTTTTTCCATCGTCCTGCGATTTCATTGATTACGCAGATTGGGTGCAAAAAGATGGCTTTTCCGAATACGCCTTTGTCAATGAGAACAGCGAGAATGTGGCCTTGACCTATTCTGGCGCGTGTGAAGTGGTCTTTTTTCCCTTCCGGTTTGAAGGGTTGTATGATGCGGATCGCCTGGAAGTGATGGGGAGAATTCTTGACTTTTTAGGACCTATTGCCACATTTGGCTCTCTTGCAGACCTTTTCAGTATCAATTCTTTCTTTGTTGCAGGAGACCAGGCGTACTGTACCGATGTTCTGGGTTCTGCTAAGATTGCCTTCGCCCTGAGCATAGGCGGGGCGTTACAAAATCCTGAAGGGAGGACTGACCTGATCTTGACACCTTCAGAACACACGACCGGCAATTTGATACCTGTGGGTGGACCTGCCATCAACAATATAGCAGATGAGTTTGACACCTACTTTGATGTCATGTATGACTACGAGCCGGGGGTGAGTTTTCAAATCTCTGCAGATGCAGAGGCTATCTCTCTGGACTTGACCCACTATCCACAGGAGGACATAGCAATCGTGTATCTGGCAGAACACAACGGTAGAGTTGTGCTCTTAGTGTGGGGATACGGGTGGCGGGGGACGTATGCAGCTTCCGTGTTTCTGGGAAACACTGCTAACTGGAGTTTGTATCAATGGAGCCACATGCTCATGCTGCGGTGGATAGATGCCAATGTAGATGGGCTCGTGCAGGAGAATGAGATCACAGTGGAGGCGTCAGCGTGAGGTACCTCGCAGGTTTCTTTTTGATGGTGATTGTGGCAGCTTCCTGTTACTGCTGCATATCTGATCCTTCCGTGACAGTCGTGTACAATATAAAGGTGGACATGGAGCTGCTGAAAGCGATGAAGCAAGAAGGGTTCTCCTTTGAGTTAATTTGGAACGTGGTCCCATCTTTTGGTAGCGAGGGTAAGAGGGAGTTTGCCATGTACAGAGCGCACTACGGCCTGGCTACTGCATTGGTGGCTGAGGATATGGTAGCCATAAAGGCAAATGAAGAGAAATATGACTGGAAAAAGGGGGTAAAAACGGAATTAACATTTTTGGAGACTATTGGCGTGTTGAAAGAGCACCCAGACATTACCACCATAGCAGAGGTAGCGTCATGGGAAAGTAGATCTGGCAGGAATTTATTTCAGATACCAGGGACTGTGCAGTACCTTTCATTTGGGGACAAGAAATACCCGGTCTCTGAAGAGGTCATGACAGACTACTTCTATTCACTCAATGGGTGGGTGGCTGTTCCGGGGAATGCTACCGTGTCTGTGGAGGGTAATGTGCTGTCGATTACGTTATTGAGGTGTGGGGCTGAAATTTCTGCAGACACGAGCAAGTTGAGTGTATTTGCCCCCCTCAGAGAGGCTATACTCGTGTGTAACTCTATAGATTATGAGATGACGGGGAAGGAATTGATTGACGCTTTAAAGAAGGAAGGGTTTGTCGTGAGGAGGATTACTCCTGATGAATTTGCTGTTTACCGCTGGTTCTCTCCGCGCATCATCCTTCTGGGGGGCCATAAATCACCAGAGGGTATGGGTGAGGTTTCTGGGTCCATCCTGACAGAAACGGAGAAGAAGATGATTGAGAAAACAGGCCCCTACCTGTTTGCGTACGATGATGTGGATTTCAGACATCAATCCATCATAATTCTCGCAGGAAAAGACCGTGAAGATACGAATGTGATCACCATGGCACGCATTGTTGATATTGTCATGTGGCTGCAATACGTGGGTTGAACCTTTTGGAAAACTCTTCAGAAACAGAAGCCCTTTTTATTTTTCCACATTTTCCGCATTCAAAACCTTTATAAACCAAGAGTCTTCTCACAGGGAGAGGGAGACCCATGAAGAAAATGCACACCTTGGCCTTAAGTATTGCTCGGGCAAAACTGAAAGGAACCCCCTACAAGCTGAACTATGCGGTAACCTACCGGTGCAATTCACGATGCAGAATATGCAACACCTGGAAGAGATATGTCATTTCACCGGAAAAACAGAAAGAAGAACTGTCCTTACCTGAAATTGATTCTATCTTCAGAGAGGTTGACCTTTCGTGGCTCTCTCTGACGGGAGGGGAACCCTTCCTCAGAGAAGACCTCGCTGCTATTGCTCTCACCGCAGAGAAGCACAACCCCCACCTTCAGATGTTGAGCATCCCCACGAATGGCTCTCTCCCTGATACAATTTTTAAAACTGCAGAACTCCTGCTGGAAGAGATGAAAATCCCCAATTTCCTCATCACTATCAGTCTTGATGGGGGCGAAGAACTTCATGATCAATTACGGGGAGTCAAAGGGCTGTGGAAAAAAGCGAGGGAGACCTACTACTTGCTCAAATCCATTGAAGATGATCGGTTTGAGGTTTTTCTGGAATTTACCATATCCAAGTTTAACGCAGGACATCTCAAGAATGCACTCGACTCTTTTGGCGTTGCCGATTATTCACACGTGGTGGTGACTGCTGCTCATTCTTCCTATTTTTACGCCTCTGAGCAGACAGACCTCCACGAGGCATCCTCTCTCCTCCAGGCACACGAATACCTTTCCTTGCAGAACTTTTCCACTCCTGAAAGTGTCATCCCCTATATCTATGGTCGATTACTGGAAAAACGCTTCAAAAAAATTCCTTTTTCTCTCCAGTGCGTCTCAGGACGTTCTTCTTTTTTCTTGGACCCTTATGGATTTTTGTATCCCTGTATATCGTGGGATGAACCACTAGGTAAGGTGAAAGAGACTTCACTGCGTGAACTTTTGCGTGGAAAGAAAACCCGCTCCCTCATTGAAAAGATAAAAAAAGGTGACTGTCCCCGGTGCTGGACACCCTGCGAAGCGTACCAGACTATACTGGAAAACTTCCCGCTAGCCCTGGCTGCTGCTCTTCTCAAGTAAAAAATCAGCAGTATCCACTGTGGTATACCTCCTCATTGAGGGAAAAATGACCTGAGAAAAACCTTTTAAGGGGAAACTGCAATTTCCACCAATGTTCGAGCGTTGCACCAAGTATTACTCTACCCAGTTCATGAAGTTCTGTGTAGTGGGGACCATTGGGGGGGTGATCAACCTGGGGTTACTGTACGTGTTTACCGAAGGTTTTCACATCTGGTACCTCATTTCTGCAGCCTTTGCCTTCACCGTGGCAGTCATCAACAACTTTGTACTGAATAAGTACTGGACCTTCCAGAACCGAGCTCCTGAAATCCCCAGACAGTTTGTGTTCTTCTTTTTCGTGAGTGTTGTCAGTTTAACCATTAACCTATCTGTCTTGTACGTTTTGACTGAATACGTAGGGATGTGGTATATTGAAGCGCAGATCCTGGCTATCCTGGTAGCTGTGAGCAATAACTACCTGGGAAACAAAAAATTTACCTTTAAAGGATAGTTGCCTTACGTCAAGTACGGATGGATCAAACTCCCTTATTTTCACTATAGTTGTTAAACAACGAAACAGATGCTCGAAGAGTTTGGAAGATACCAAGAAAGCTTCCAAGGAAGTAGTCAAGGAGAAGGTACATCCTCTCTTAGATGATGTATCTGCAACACTTCTCATTTACCTGGGAGAGGCAGGAGGCTGCTTCAAAGAGGACCTCATGAAGGTCGTGCAGTGACTAAGGAATCTGCATCTTTCATAGATAAAGTGCTGGAATATTGGCTCATTGAAAAAGGAGACGATGATACGGTGAGTATAACGGAGAAGGGGAAAAAGGTACTGACTTTACTCGGAGAATTAACAGAGGTTCAGACTATGTGACTTCTGAGATAGGGTGGTGTCGTGAAGAAAGGTCACATTTCCAGGTTACGGAAATTGTACTCTCGTAAGGGGACCGTAGAGATTTTATAGTATGTGGATGGTCATACAGGGTGCGAGATTTCTGATTTGGACAAGGTTGCGACCCCCTTCGTGGTGAAAGAGAGGTTACAAACGTTTTGGGCATTACAGTTGATGACTGAAAGGTTGGAGTTGACAGATGCAGGGAGGAAGTACCTTGGGATAATCAGGGTAATAGAGTCATTAAGAAGGGGTGAAAACGTGGAAAAAGAAAGGGTTCAAAGAGAACAGGACAAATACCAGAGACTTCTAAAGATTTTGTGGTTGAGAGGGACATCTGAAATCCTCCAGTACTTAGCTGATCATGGGAAGAGTCAGTACAGTGAACTAAAGCCATTCGCAAGCACGTACACGCTCAATACTCGATTGGGTCAGCTTTTGGAGTACGGGATTCTTGAGCATCACTTTGAGAAAACTAAGAGAACAAAGGAATGGTACGAGATCACAGAAAAAGGGAGGAAAGTCCTGGAATCGATGAAAGTTCTCAAGAATGCAGTGGAGGGGGAGTGACATGACAGATTTTACGGCCAGTAATTATTCTACTATTTTACGAGGTTCTCATTCTTGTGAAAGCCGAAATGAGGATGGTAAAGACATGAAGGTGAATCTGTTAGAATATGAAGGAGGTGTGAGAAAATGACAATGTTTTCGCTGGAGAAAAGATTACCACGGTACCATTTAGTCTATGAAGAGGTTCACGAGAATCCTTTTATTCCAATCTATCAGATCACGAAGAGAACAGGCATAGCACGGAGCACTGTGTCACGGTATATTGATGAAATGTATGAACGTTCCATTTTGAAAGGTCCCATGCTGTTCGTGAATCCTGCAGAGAACCGTCGTGAGTACGCGGCCTTTGTGAAGTTTGAAAATTCTCTGACAGTGTACAAAGACTTCAAAGGGTTCCCCTACCTTATTTCCAGGGACCTGTGTCTGGGTGAATGGGACCTCATGGTAACGTCTGAGAAAAGGTTCGATTTCTCTCTCCTGAAAGGATTTAAAGAATGTGTGTACCAGGGAGTGAAAGGAGTAACGTACGCTTCACGGGTCACCTCTTTGAACTGGGAAACGTCTGTAGAGAAAATGAAGAATTTTTTATCTCCACCCGAAGAGAAAACCTCCTTATATGAGGAAATCCCTCACAATGCCTGGAATGACAGGGAATGGGCACTCTACCACAAGTTCAAAGACAATGTACGAACCCTGGTGATGCCTGTTCTCAAAGAATGTGACATCCATTTTGAGCGCTTCCAGAAGTGGTTCAAAACCCTTGGGAAGTTCACGCGTATGTATTGCGGATTCTACCCTCACGGGTATGAGAAGTACTTTAAGGCACACTTCTTATTTCACTCTGATTACCAAAGACAGTTACGAGATATTCTCGGGCTACTACCATCTACCTGTTATTTCTTCTCTCTAAAAGACTACCTTTTTAGTGAAGTCTGTTTTCTCAACAAGAAAGAACAGGACGACCTCTTTTCTTTGATCTACCAGTTAGGAGAAGAGGGGTACTTCACTCATTTCTATCAATCCACACTCATATCTAAAGGTGATTAAATGTCCTCTCTTTACATGGTAGATGGCAGAAAAGCTGTAAAAGAGGGATAATATGATAGAAAGACAGATAGAAGAGAAAGAAGGCAATGAACCTGGAAGATTACTTTTCAGCCAGGGTGAAAGGGTGATGTGCCCTTCATGTAAAGAGGACATTCATGAAGTGAATCTCCCTGATGTCAAACGTGTTGTTGAGGACACTCTCTCCTGGGTGGGATTCGTTCTTGTCAATTCCTCTGTGTGCTTTCTCGTTGACTGTGAACACAGATTCGCAGACTGGGAGATGACCTTGGATGAACCTCACGAATTGACTACTGTTGTTGTGAGTGAATTTAACGGCCAAGAGGGATGCATTCACTTTGAAATAAAAGAAATCCGTGTTAAAAGGTGATCACGTGGAAAGTAGCAAAGATAAAGGAAAAGGAAAAGAAAACGAGGGATACCTCGATGAAATCTTCAATTTCTCCTGCGTGTTGCGCGGTCACGTCAAAGACCTTGAGAAGATCAAGGAATACATTGTGGAGAACTACCTCAACACAGGATTGATCATCATGATCAAGCCGACGTACGATAAGAAGGAAATCTATATCCTGACAGATGACCAGTGGAAAGAATACCAGAAATTGAAGAAGAAGGATCCAACCTTGATCGGTGCTGGATTTCCGTGAGGAGGGATACCTCCTCTGTTTTTTTGGTTTTACAGATCTTATCACAGTAACTTCTGTTCCTTTAGACTCAGGTGCCCTGGGAATCCAATGATGATGTGGTCTAGAATGGTGATGTCAAGTATTTTACCACTTGAACAGAGTTCTCTGGTCAACAAGATGTCCTGATCGGAGGGTGTGGGATCTCCTGATGGGTGATTGTGGACCAGGATAATGAAGGGAGCGTGCGCAGTAATGGCAGGACGAAGCACAACTCTGGGGTCAACTATGGTGCTATCCAGTCCACCCAAAGAGACCCTATAGTGATTGATCAATCTCTTTCTGGAATCTAAGAGGATGACTCTGAATTCTTCTTGTTTTAGAAATTTCATGGAGGGTGCAACCTGGGATGAGTGGTTGAAAAGATGTCGTGAACTGCTTCCTCGGTGAAATCGTAAGGCCAGGGTGTCATGCCCATGAGGAAGGAGTGGCTTTCCGGCACTGATGTGGGTGGAGATCCCCTTTCAGGGGTTTTTTGCTCTGCACACCCTGTGATGAGGACCAGAGTGATGACAAATGCTGCTGCTTCAGGATTTTTCATGAGTGCACTTTCACCTGCGCTTTAAAATCTCTTCACCTCCCCTCCTGTCTCGGTCGCTTTCAATTGGAAAGAGTGAGTGTCCTGTGCATCAGTGCCCCTCCTCGTCTTCACCTCTCTTTTCAGCCCAGCCAGGTTCCAGGATCGTGAACTCTCTCTCCAGAAAGCTGTAATCTTCTGGAGACAAGGTCTCCTTGTAGAGGGGGATGATCAACCGTGAATTATTCACAGCAATAATGTCTCTAATTTCCTGTAAATGCTTCAAAACAGCATGGAAACTGGCCTCCGTTATGAGATACTCCAGTCCATCCAGCAAGATCACCGATTCTTCACTCTTTCTGGCGAAATTTCCTATCACATAAATCAACTTGGAGAGATCATCTGGATTTAATGTGTCCTCTATTTCAGTCCGCGATAACCACAGCAGGGGAGTTTTCTGCAACTTGTACTTCCTCTTGAGCTTTTCAGGGTATTCTCTGGAAATCACAAACCCAGGTATACCGTGGGTGACCAGGTCAACAAATATTTCAAAAGACTCTATTGGTTTTTTTTCCGTGACAATGTAACAACTTGAGGGATTTAACCAATGCTCAATTTCTGTCTCTAACGTTTTTTCTGCAACTGGTTCTATGAGAGTCCTCGTCCTGTCAATGAAGGCTGCACACATGCCTGCAAGGATCTCCAGGCTTTCAACATCCTCTTCTGTTATAGCCTTCCCATGTACGGCCTGGTCTGCAGCTATGGCAGCAAAAGCCTCGTCTTGCACCACAATGGGAACCCACACAAAAGATTCTGCAGGTACGATCTGTTTTCCCTCCACAGTAGAAGAGTCCCTCACAAATATGGTCTTCTTTTCCTTAACACACCTCACTCCAAAGTATTCAGTGTCTTTCAGAGAGATTGAGATTCCCACCTGGGGGAGTTCAGCTCCTTGGGCAAAATGGAACTCCAGCGTCTTTCTTGTGGGGTTCACCAAAAAGATACCGCACCTTTCAAATCCTAATTTGCTCATGATTTCAACAATGGTGATTAACCCTTTTTCCCAACTCTTTTCTGACTGAAGGGCCTGCTTCGCAGCCAGCAGGATTTCAGTTCTCCTCGTCTTCTCCTCAACTCTTTTCTCAAGTTCGCGACTGAACTCCCTGATCTCTGTGTGCAGCCTTGCATTCCTGATAGCTGAGGAAATCACTTCACTCAGGGGTTTCAAAACAGCTACGTCCGTCTGATCGTAACTATTGGCTTCGTACATTGAAAGGTAGAGCACTCCTATGCACGTGCCTTCTATGATGAGGGGGACAACAATCTGAGACTTCATTTCTGTTGCCTCAGTCTTTCTGTTTCCTCCAGCATCTTCTAGGAGCAAAGTTTCCCGTGTTTCAGTACAGAGTCCGATTAACCCTTCGCCATAACGGAGGATCAGACTCTTTATCAGGTCCTTTATCCCTTCAGAGGTATAGGCAGGGTACACACTTTTTCTATCGTCTGAGACCAGGAAAATGACGAATTTATCGAACCCAACTAATTCCTGGACAAAATCTGAGACAGCCTTGAATATTTCTTGTAAATCCATACTGGAATTTATCTTTCTACTGGCCTCAAAAAGGTTCTTCAGCTGTTTTTCTGCCTGCTTGTGCTCTGTAATGTCCTCAATAACCTCCACGACCCCCATGATTTCACTGTCTTCATAGACGGGGTTGGCCCTTACGTACACTGCCCTTCCATCAGGTAAGGTGACTTCTCCCTCTTCGTACATCCCGCTTTCCCAGGCTTTGCACACAGGACAGTCTTTAGACAGGTTCTCTGCGTCGTGCAGGACTTCACGACAGGTTTTTCCAACAAGGTTCAGCTCTCCAAAGAATTTCGAAGCAGCTTCATTCACCCACTTTGTCTTACCCCCCCTGTCGTAGTAGATGACAGGCTCAGACATAGACCCTAGGATTAAATCTCGCTCCCTCTCATCTCGTTGAGCCTTTTCTTCAGTTTTTTTCTTAGTTATTATGCTGTTCCGCGTTTTCTCATACGTGCTCCACTGTATTTCCCCCTTCAGTTGCGCAAAAAACTCGTCTGGCGGCAAGTAGTAAGGGTTATCACACAGAGAATTGTAGATAATTATCTTGGGATGGGTGTGGATCACGTCAAGCAAAATTTCTGGCCTGAATTTTCCTTCATTGTATTGGCAAATTGCCAAACTCTTGCTGCCTGGGAAGAAGTAGTTTAATTTAGCTTCGTATTCAATGAGTCTCTCGACTCCAGGCAGCTTTGTAAGAATCCAGGTCATCTCTCCTGTGAGCCGTAATCTTTTATACCCTTCTCTGAGTGCTCTCCTTTCAGTCTGCTTGAGCAGTTCTATCATTTTATCCGGGTCAAAATAACCGTCTTTTAAGTAGGCGTCCTCCCTTGTAAGGAGTTCCAATTGGTTGGAATTCAAGTATTCTTCGACATTGAAAATTGTTTTGAATGCTTGAATGATTTCTTTCTTTGTATTTTCATCTACAATGTACACACATTTCTCATTGTTTTTCAACCCAGTAAGCATGAAGGGGACTGTTATGGAGAGCTGTTCTGCCCTGTTTTTGTAGATACAGGCTATATGGTCCCCACATCCAAGTCTTTTAATTTCCTTTTCCAGTTTTTCAATACGTACCATTTTTTTCACCTATCGCCTTCACTGGAATTTGAACATTCGGCACAGATACACCAAGGTTACGTACATGGCTTTCACGTTGTGACATGGCTCCCTCTCGCACCAGGTCTTTCTGGGCAACTATGAGACTTGAGGAGAGATTGCGAACCTATCTTTATAAAGTCTCCTATGGGGGAGAGACACCGAAGAGGGTTGATGTGCGGCAGTAGCTGGATAGATCTACACATTTTGGCTGGGTTGTTCCAACCCGTGCCCACAAGGACAGAGCCTCATGCAAGGTGCTGCATTCTCAGTTCTCAGTTAGGGATGGCGCTTTCTCAGGATCAGATAGGCTGCTGCAACAACTGCAAGACCTCCGATGATGACTGGAATTAAGAAGGATATACGAGTTTCTTTTTTTGCTGTGAAAGAGATTTGTTTAGAGTCCATGAGTTGACCTTCTGCTTCCAATCGGAATACAACCTCATGAACACCTTCTTTGAGAGGGGTTATGAAGATTTCTCCTTCGCGAGATTGTTGTCCGGGCACGAATAACTCGGGGATGGTGGGGATCTGGACATCTAGACCTGCAGCTCCAATCTGGTACACTGTGTCGTACTGTCCTGGGTTGACCACTCTCATGATGATGAGTGCACTCTCATTCACCAGGACAGTCTCAGGTTTATATACGACCTCCATCTGTCCAGACAGAGGTTTTTCTACCTTCACAGAGATTGAGACAGTGCCCATGGATGCACCTCCACTCATTAGATCTACCGTAATGACATAGGTACCCACCTCTTCAGGGGTGAATCTCACATTAACCTCCTGATATCCTGCCTGGGGCAAATTTATCGCGTACTCTGTCACCGGGACATGAATTTTGGGAGGAGCCTTCACTGACAGAGTGAAATTGGCCTGTTTCTGGCTCTGGTTCCGTACTAACAGTTTTATCCCAGCGTCTTCATCGACGTTCACCACCTCAGGGTAAGACACAATTTCGAGGGAGCCTGCAGTCTCTAACTTTACAGATATACTGGTGTAATCAACCCAGGTGCATTCTGAGTCTGAATAGGAAATAACCACATTGTAAACCCCTTCTGGTACCGGGGGTATCAAGTGCTTCTCCTCCAGGACCGTTCTGGTCTCTCCAGGACTTACGCCCGTGTCTTTCTCCAGGGGAGACGTGTTCCCGCCGAGAATGCCCCAGTCGATCTGCAGGTGTCCTGCATCAATCTTCTTGGTACACTCAGGTGCCATGTTGTTGCTGACCGTTACAATGACAGTAATGTAGTCTCCTGGCGTGGCCTGTGTCTTGTCCACACTGGCAGTGAACACCACCTTTTCACAGCTGCACGTGGGTTTGTGGGGAATGAATACGGAGTAACCGCAGCACACCGTGTACTCGCATTGGCTGTCTGCTAAAGCTCCATCAGATACCCTGACTGCATGGATCTTCATGATGTGTACCCCAATGGGAAGCCCCATGTATCCGCAGAGTGAGTGAGTCCCTGCAGTGTAGTACCTCGTCCCCCAGTGGTACCAGATGGTGCCGTTCAGGTCTTCCACCCATCGGGTCACCCAGGCATCATCTGAAAGGGACAATTCGCCACACACTTTCTGACCGTAGGCAAACTGTGAGCCACATCCCGGGTAGAGGATGATGGTAGCTGAGAAGGGCTGAGAAGTGACTACTGCTGATGTTGCAAGAATGAGCACTACGGAAAATATGATAACCTTTTTCATAGCATAGATGAGGAGTACACCTATTTCAATTTTTCCATTCTCTCATTTTTACAGAAGAGGGTTTGCAGATTACTGAATAGGTTCAAGTTCAGAATTCGGAATTGGAAGAACTATGAATCTGTATTTCTCAGCTATCAAGGTGAAAAAGATGAATTCAAGCTTTCAAGAAACAAAAGAGAAACTTATTCAAGAAAATTCTTATATACATGGTTCTTTATTCAATATGTTGCTTTCCAATTGATTTCAATGCTGATTTGAAAGCTCAAACTATGAGATAAAATCAACAACTATAAGTTTCAGCTTTTTTCTGTCGAAAGGTTCAATTCTCCCTCTCTGAAAGGCTGTCTTATCTGCCAGGAACTCCTCCATATCTTTTAATAGCCTTTTCCATTCTTTATGATACTTATTGTAGTTATTCCATATTTTTCTCATAGAACGCAATCGCCTTTTTGTGAGAGGGATATTTAACAGCCTATCTTTGATTTGTTCCCATCTGTCCAAAATCATTCTATCTTCAGGATATTCCAAGAGATAATCATAAATTTTTCTATCTATCTCATATTTCATTGTCTTTATGAACTTAGTACTTAAATCCCTACTTATTTCAGCAAGAAGATCTGTTTCTTTCTGTTCAATTTCTCTATATGACCTTTCAATATCCTCCACTACTTTTTCATATACTTCATAGACTTTATCAAAGAAATGAGGGATAATTCTGGGCTCTGTTTCTTTGCAGGAGATAAAATCAAGTATCTGTGTTTTATTAGTTATTATAGTGTCATTTTGAATGTCATAGAGAGACCAATAATGAAAATCGTTTTCATATTTATAGTAAAAGAAAATACCTCTTATCTTCCTTTTTTCCAGCCCACTGAAGACCCCATTGGGAATTTGCTCTAGCTCCTCAATCATTCTCCTATTCATAAAATCTCTCAGGGGCTGATAAAACTTTTCTCCCCCGCCGAACACCTCAGCTTCCAACTCTTCCCAAACTTCCTCATCATTTTCTTTTATCCGCTTTATAATGCCAAACACCTTTGGATGGATTTTTTCTCCCAATACGGTCTGATCAAGTCCTATTGAGTTATCTATGTCCATTATCTTTGTCTGCAATATTGTCACTAACCTCAGCAATTCCTCCAGCTCATCCTCGGGGAAGAAATTATACACAAATATCTCCTTGTAGGGGGAACCTATTCTATCAATTCTCCCTGCTCTCTGGATCATTCTTGTGGGGTTCCAGTGGAGGTCATAGTTTATGACAACCTGTGCAGACTGAAGGTTTTGTCCTTCTGAAAGAACATCTGTACTTAACAAAACGTCTATTCTTTTATTTGTGAAATCATTGACAATTTTCTGTCTTCTGCTTGTGGAGGTTCTTCCTGATATATTTTCAATTCTTATATTTTCAAATTCTTTTTTGATTTTCAGATTTTCGTAAAGGTATTCCAATGTATCAGCGTAATAAGTAAAGACTATTATTTGACTTTTTTCGTAAAGCTCCAGAATCATTGATTGCAACACTTTAAGCTTAGCATCTTCATCAGGTTTTATCTCGTCCACTTTTTTCAGTATTACTGTCTCAAGTAGGTCAATGTCTGTATCAATATCTGCCAACAAATCTTCCATTCTGTAATTTTCTTTTTCAAATGCAGTCAAAGAACTTTCAAGCTCTTCGTCCAGTTTTTCAAAGGGTTCCTCAATTTCTTCATCACTCAGCATGATGTATCGACCAAAGATTTTACTGTACGATTCCTTTGAGAGTAATTTACCTTCTTTGAGATATTCCTTCAACTTTTTCAGAAACTTTGTGTGATATTTTATGCTTATTCTGAAAGCCTCCACACTACTTTCAAGCCTCTTCAGTAATATTGTCCTGAAAATACCCTCCAAGGCAATCATTCTATTCAAAGCCCATTCTTCTTCTTGAGTCAGCTTATCCACTTTTTTGTATTTTAAAATCCTATAATAAGCCATCTTCAGCTGATATGTGACGATATCAGAGATCTGCCTATACATACCCTTGTATGCTTGGTCAAGCTTATAACTCATATTCTCGAGCCTACGCTTTGGGAAGATTATTTTTTTCCCCCCTATGGTTGCATCTGGATAATTTCTCGTGATATAATCTCTTGTCCTCCTTATTGATATTTCATTCAGTAAATCATTGAGCATAGAAGGGTCGCCTACCTTCTCGATGTTCTTGAAGAATTTAAAAAGGTCGTTTATATTATCTTTCATGAAAGCATTCTTGTTCATTGAAACGAGGAGCATGATCTGCCAATACAAGTCCCATAACGTGTTGTTTATGGGGGTGGCTGTCATGAAGAGGATGAAAGGTTTCTTTCCATTCTTTGATATGTGTTCATTAATGAGAGTCGAGAAGTTTTCCCATCTATTGGATAAGGGATTTCTCAGGTTGTGGCTTTCATCCACAACGACGAGTTCTATCTCATTCAAATGGTTGTTTGTTGCTTTTTTTGCTTTTTCTATGAAATCTTTTGAAGCTAGATCCTCCAAAGAAAGAATATTTTCTGAAAGAATCAAATCTTTGAGTTCATTTTTCCACATCAAGTTTTTAAGTTGGGCTGGGCAGATTACCATGTATCTCTTTCTTCTGAAGAATCCAAACTCTTCAATTATCCTTTTAGCAATCCATGTCTTACCCAACCCTACTGAGTCAGCTACCATGACAGCCCTGTATTTTCGAAGTCTTGTGAGTATTCTTTTGACCGCATCTTCCTGAAATTCTGTTAACTCAACTCTTGTTTCTATGATTTCTTCTTCAGGTTCTTCCAGGTCCTCTTTCTGGAGTTCGTAGAGGGCTTTAATGAAGATTTCATAAGGAGTGTATTCTTTGCTTCCAAATCTTGAACTGTCAAGCAAGAGTATTAATTCAGCCTTGAAATCCTTCGCTTCCTCCCAGAACTTCTCGAACCATTTTTCCCTTACATGATTTGCCTCATCTTCAAGCGATACCATGTTCAGTTCTGTGTTATATGTTAGTCCTGAATGTGTGAAGTTTGATGAGCCAACCACAACGATGTTGTCAAAAATATAGGTTTTTCCATGAAGAAACTGTTTATCATAGATTCTCACTTCTACATTCTCTTTATTCAAGAATCTTATGAAATTTTTAACGTTATCTTCCTTTTCTTTTGATAATTCAAATCCTTCCACTTCTTCTTTCACTCTTTCTAGAAGAACTTCTCCAAGTGTTTTTTCATCTCCCATTTCAGGAACCTTCCCCAAAAGTAGTCTAAACCTGCTTACTCCACCGAGATTGTCTTCTATGAGAGCATAAGCAGAAATGTTAAAGAATGCTGTAGCTATATCAAATTTCGTGCCTGGAATTGCCTCCAAAACTTCATTGAGGAAGCTTGAAAGCTTTACTTCACTGTTGTCTATAATTCTTCGTGGAATAATCATTTTTTCACCTTTTCAGGCTTTTAGCCTTTTCTAGCCTGTTCTTTACTAGTTCGCAGACAGCCCAATAAACTTCCTTTCTCTCTTCAGGTGTGAGGCCTAGAATATCGAAAACAATGTTATCAAGCTCTTTTCGGTCTGGGAGTGGGTTGGGTTCTTGTTCACGGATGGGCTTTTTTGGATTAATGCCGAGTTCGGTGAAAACACTAATTACTTTCTTATGTTCAAAAGGTTCTATGGGGAAGTTACCTTCAATATCATACAGGACAGGCAGTTTTTTGAGCCAATAAACATTTGTGTATATAACCCCCTCGCCAAGATTTGCAATTCCATCGGTTTCTATGAACAAGGGGGTAACAATGGAATTAAGATATATTCTTGTTATTCCAAACAATCTATCGTTTTCAGGATAAATGTAAAAAAAACGCTTATCTGCATAGTGACCATGAGGAACTTTGAAAGTTGCATATCTATCGTTATATGCGTCACTCCATATCATGTCTGGATATTCCCAGATTCCTAGATTCCACCACGGCCGTCTTCCTCTGCAGGTAACTCTTTTGTGAAACCCTTTTTCTTCACCCCATTCAATATATTTTAAGGCTACGGTATTTTCCAACTCTTCTTTTGATTTATAACATAGAAAAATATTGAATTTTAAATCTTTTTGATTGATTAAAATTGATTTACATTCTCTTGGCGATTTAATAATAGGATTCAGGAATTCTTTTTCAATGTTCCACCTTATTTGTGTTTCTCTATCAACATAGAAAAATTCATTTGCTCCTGTCTTAATTCCAAATTTAATTTTTGCAATTTCTCCTAATTTTATCATTTTTCCTTTTCCTTTCTCCAATATAGTATAAAATATATCTGGTGCCCTGAGGTACTTCCCGCCCCACTTATTGTCTTCATAACTTCCAGCCTTAAATCTTCCTTTCTCTTCATCATAGTCTCCAGGATACTCCCACCCATTCTCCAACAAGTCCTCCTGAATTATGGGGAAAACTCTGTAGCCATCAGTTCTGAGAACATTCCTCACTAGTTCAGCAATTCCCTCACCTCTTGTTTCAACTTTTACCTTTTCAATATCAACTAGATTCTTTGTATTCAAGACTTCCTCAAAAGGTTTCTTGAACATGATGAATTTTGCAGTATTCTTCAAAGCAGTCCATTCATTGTTTCTGAACCCATAAATATCCCTCTCTCTGATCTTTGGAGCACCAAACAAAGCAATTATAGTGTTAACATCTGCATGGGTAAAACTTCTTCTTGACTGGTTGTCATAAACAGCGTGGATAGGAACATATTTCAGCAAAAACTCCTGAAGCCCCTTACCATAACCAACATCAAGCCACGAATTAGATGTTATAAAACAAAAAGTGCCCCTCTCATTGAGTAAGGATAATCCAGCAAAATAGAAATAAATGTAATAATCACTTTTTCTGTCTATATTCTTGATAACAGAAAAGTGTGTCTCTGTAGCTTTTATAAGCTCATCTTTGTATTCTTTCCTATCTTCAAGTGTGACATCTTCTTTGAGTTTGTTTGGTGGGGAAATCTTTTCTTGTCTCACATAAGGCGGATTTCCTATGACAATATCAAACCCCCCTTCTACAAAAATCTCTGCAAAATCTATATCCCAGACAAATAACTTGTTTTCACGTTTCTGGATTTTAGGAAATAATATCCTCAGTTTTGACAATTCTTCCTGAATTTTTTCCAAATTTCTCTTCAGTGTCTCTTCTTTTTTCACGAGAGCTTCCTGTGGTTCTTTAATGTCATTGCCATAAATATCTGTCTGAATGGGCTTTGTCAGTTGATGTATCCTCTTTCCTATGCTTTTGATTTGTTCTTCAAGTTTTTCTATCCTCTCTGTGACAATTTCTTCAAATATTTTCGATTCTTCATTAATCAGCTCTTCTCTCTTTGCAAATTTGGCTGTAGATTCACTGTTGTAGTATTTTATCTTTTCCTGTTTGAGGTCTTCAAGTTTCTTTTTCAGCTTATCGGAAAGAGTAGTGTTCCTTATGTCTAAATTCAATCCTCCAATCTCTTGGACTAAAGAGTCCCCAACCCTGAGATTGATGTTTAGATTGGGCAGCAGGGGCTCTTTTCTTCTGTCTTTCAATTCTATATCTGTTTCTATGACCAACTGCAGCCAAAGTCTGAGTTCTGCTGCTTGAACAGCCCAGAACATAACATCTACACCATAGAGAGATCTTCCAATGATCCTTTTTTTCACCCTATAATCGTTCCACTCTCTTCCAATATGCTTATAGATGGTTTTGTAGAGCTCTGCAAGAATGTTCAACATACCCACCAAAAAGGCTCCACTGCCGCAGGCTGGATCAACGACAGATAAATCTTCTAATACCTCCTCAAGTTTTGGCCATAATCCTTTTTCTGAGAAGTATTTTTCAATCTTGTCCCTGTATTGCTCTGTATCCTTCTCCTCGAAAACAAGCTCATAAAGTTTTTCTTTTGGTATATCAGTAAGGTTCTTGGAAAGATATTCCACCAAAGCTCTCTTTGCCATGAAGTCCACTTCTACCCTCGGAGTATAAAAGATTCCCAGATCTCTTCTCTCATAGATTTCTTCAGCCACATTGGCGAGGGATTCATAAACATATCCTATCATCTGAGGGTCAACAGCTACTTCTAGATAGAGGGGCAGGTCTTCTCTTATAGTGAAATTGTATTTCTCAAAAAACTCGAAAATATCATCGAAGAAATCGTCTTCAATTTCAACAAGGCATTTGTCTAGGTCATTTTCATTAAACAATCCACCATTCAGAAAAGGGGTAACATAAAAGATCTTGTTTAATTCATCAGGAAAGTAATCTTTTCCCGAAAAAAGATTGTTGAAAGCTTCAAAGAACAAGACTTTGAGCCACTTTTCATAGAATGTGTTGTTTTCTATGGCTCCTTTGCGCTTCTGTTCTTTATATTTTACCCAAAACCATTTCATAAACCTTGGCTCATCTGGTTTGAGCCATCTTTTTTTTGAGACGAAATATATGAACATAATTCTATTCAGGAGCTGGAGCGAATATTCATGAGCTTCTTTCTTGTTCATGTTCTGAAGAAGGAGTTTATTCCTCAATTTGTCAAATATACTCACGTAATCGTTGAAAAATTACTCTGTTACTCTTTCTACACTGAAAGCTGTCTGCCACACTTTAAAAATTTCCATTCGATTTGTTTCTAATCCTGTTAATCTCAAATTTGCTATTGTTTCTATGTCTGTGTAGTAGAGTTCATCCTTTCTTATGATCAATTTTGTTATTTTGAGTTTGAGTTTACCAGCCTCTACAGGTTTTATATCCGGGAAGACAAAGACCATTTCTGAAAAATCAATGGTCAGAATCAGAAGAAACATATTGTATCTGTTGCTAAATATCTTTGTTATATATTTTATAAGACGACTGTCCAGACTCTTTGTCTCTATGAGAAAGATTTTTAGGTCTCCATCATAACTAAAAACTGTGTATATCTCTCTTATTTTTTCTCTTTCTTCTTTGGCAAAATCAAATTCTTCTATCCTTCTCTTGTAGGATGTATCAAGAATTTTATCTGGAGGATATTGTAGTTCTTTGAATAAATCATATATTTTCTGGGGGGTGTCAATTCCTTGTATAGATTCGTCTATTTTTTGCTTGATAGTATCAGGTTTTAACTCCCCTTTTTGCATTCCTGCATCACCTTATCCCTTTTTCCAGATCTGACCCTCTCTACAATCAGGTACTGATTCTCATATTGGTTCTGGTATGTTTTTGTCCTGTTTCTTGGAAGAGGTATCATTTGTTAGGAGGGTTTCACCTCCTTTTAAGGTTTTGGTAATACTAAAAAAGTATAGAGTCTCACTCTTATCGAGTGGATTCACCTGGCATACATGCTGAAGGGGGGAAGAATGGACAAAGCATTTAGCAATAATTCTGATCTTGGTGGGGGAATGTGGGGTGCAACATCACAAACACTGAAGAGCTTGAGCAGCCATGGGTTCACTCTGAAATGCCGCACAGTCTTTTCGCCGCTTTTTGTTTCTCTTCCATGGGTACGAGGCGGGAAATCATGATTCTCTGTGCCTGAGGAGACCCTGCACCGTGCATGGATTCGGTCAGATATCCTACAGCTGCACTTCCCAGGGTGAGGTTTTCAATCAACCTCAAAATGCGCATTCTGTTCTCAGTAGAATCGTATACTCCTCTGTAATACTTTTTGAGCCATTTACCAGGTTCTAATGAATTGAAATCCTTCTCAGAAGGCATGGTAACCAGTAACCCTCCAGCAATATCCTGCGCTAACCGTGCAATTTCGTACGGAAATCGGGTCACATTCTGCTTGTGCACGTTGGCAAGCAACGTATTGACAGAGTAGGTGCCACTGGGTTCTCTGTAACCTTCTGCAGCACATGCAATGCAGCCGCAGTAGAGTGTTTCATTCAGATGGTTCATTTCGATGATTTTGTCTTTAATGTGGGAAGCTTTTTCGCAACCATTGTATTCAGCAATCGTCTGAGCTGCCCCTATTAACACATCTCCTACCCCTACTTTGCACGAATAACTCTGCCGGTGATAACTCGCGAATTTCTCCACCAATTGCCCAGAAAAGTCATGTTCTGTGTACAGAAAGACGCGCTCCCGGGGGACAATGACGTCATCAAAAATGACCATAGCTTCGTGCCCACCAAAGAGTACGTTTCCCTGATCCCTTCCTCCCTCAACCTTTCGCGTATCTGAGGGCTGTCGTCCGATGACGTACTTGATGCCTTCAGTGTCTGCGGGCAGTGCAAAAGAGACAGCATACTTCTTGTCCTCTTCACGCATGGAAACGGTGGGCATGGCAATGATTTCGTGCGAATTCACTGCACCTGTCTGATGGGCCTTGGCACCCCTGACCACGATGCTGTCATTGTTCTCCTCCACCACGTGAAGGTACATGTCCGGGTCTTTCTGCTGGTGAGGAGGCAGGCTCCGGTCACCTTTTGGATCGGTCATGGCACCATCACACGTTAGGTCACGTTCCTGGACGTATTTCAAATACGTTTTAAAGCGGTTGTTGTAGTCTGTCCCGTATTTTTCATCAACGTTGTAGGTGACAATAGACAGTGCGTTCAAAGCATCTAATCCCACACATCTCTGGAAACAGCATCCTGTTTCACGGCCCAGCAGTCTGCCCATTTTGCTCTTTTTTACGAGATCTTCAACACTCTGGTGAATGTGGGTGAATCGATTTATCTTTTTACCTGTGAGGTGGGATGTGGCAGTCATGAGGTCACTCCATTTTGGGTCGTGGGCGAGTTCGTACGTCTTGGCAACAGCTCTCATGGAGGGTCGAATGAAAGGGTTATCAACGACCGATTCCAGCCGTTTACCAAACAGGTACACCTCACAGTGAAGGGCTCTGAGGCTTTCCTCGTACTGTTCTGCAGTCATCATAGTCAGAGTATTGGTTCTCTTCTTATGAGGGTTTCCAGTTACCACAACCACAACCACAACCACAACCCAAAAGCTTAAATCATAAGTTAACCTGAAAGCATTCATGAGTGATGACATGAAAAGAGTGAGTCACCTCTTTGTAGTGAGCTGCCTATTCATGTCCCTGCTTGTCAGTTGCTGTTTGGGAGATGGGAGATCACGCTCTGAGTTCGAGACTTCAGTCGTGAAGTTTGCCATCCTCCAGGAAAAGGGAGGCAGGGTGAGCTGGTCACATGCACTGAATCTCATTGCCTTCGACGGAGCAGGGGATGATGGTTACTTCGACATCTACCGTGTGAACCCAGATGGTTCTGAATTGGAATGCCTCACCTGCGGGGATGGTCCTTACCATAATGGAAATCCGGCGTGGCATCCTTCAGGATACATCGTCTTTCAGGCGCAGGACCTTGACCTTGATTTATCGCGATACGGTAACCTGGGCACGTATTTTGCAAGTCCAGGTATCGGTGTCAACAACAACCTCTGGGTAATGGATGCAGATGGATCGAAATTCTGGCAGTTAACCCACGTTAAAGACTACTACGGGACACTACATCCGCAATTCTCCTATGATGGGAAGAAACTGCTGTGGAGTGAAATCATCAATCCTCATTCAGGCAAAATGGGGGGCCAATGGGCTATCAAGATTGCAGATTTTTCCATTGAAAAGGAGGTGCCATCTATCTCGCACCTGGAGACTTTGAGGCCTGGTGATCTGGAATTGTACGAAACCCATGGGTTCTCACCAGATGGGAAGAAAATCCTCTTTTCAGGTGTGGAGAAAGGCAAATACTACTACGATATGGAGATTTACATCATGGATGTGGAAACGGGCGAATGTGAGAAGCTCACCGATAATGATGAATGGGATGAACATGCTCATTTCACCACTGATGGGAGCTGCATCGTCTGGACCTCCAGTGAGGACACCCCTCAACCCAAAGGGAATTCATGGGAGGACATCCTGTCCAATCCACCCATGCTTGAGTACTGGATCATGAATCTCGATGGTTCAGGCAAGCGCAGGCTCTCCGGGTTCAACTACCCGGATGCACCTGAGTACATGTCTATACCAGGTGGTGTGGGTCTCGGAGACTTTGACTGGGGACCTGATGGAAAGACCATGGTGGCCAAGATACGGAAAGGGCGTGGAGGAGAATTGACTGCTTTGATTGAGTTTGACCTAGAATCGACATCAGTTCTTTGCAGTTAGACCTGCAACCTATGAGCCCCTCATTACAGCTTTTCGATTTAGTGTTCATATAGAAGCTATCTTTTTATCCCTCCTGTTTTCAGACGAACCCGGAGGCTTTTTACTGTTAGCTGGAGCTTTAGTAATCCAGCATATCCGGGAAGACAAAAGGTCTACACGTTAGTAAAACTTCCCAACATCTGGACTTATTAGACAACTCCCAACCATTGAAAACCTTTAAAAGCATCAAAAGCACAATTCTAGAGGGACTCAGGTAACAATCTCTCAATTTATGTTCATTTTACTGACAACCTGAATGAGAAAGCTTTCACGGAATTGACAAAGAAATTGGAAAGTAGTAAATACTTTCCCTAAAACCTTTAAATTACACTGCAGTCTACCAGTCTATGTGTCAATTCCGCCACTTCCTCCTTGCACCAGTCTTGCCCCCGTGAGCAAGGACCATGCTCTCAGTCCTGCAGCTTTCTCTGCAGATTTCAGAGATTTCTCTGCGTACTGTTTTGCTTCAGCGTATTTTCCGGCATCAAAGGCGTCTTTTGCCATTTTTAGATAGTTCTCAGCTTCCATCTTTGCCAAGAGGGCAGGTCCTACCCAGCCACCCATGGAATTGAGTTCTGCCAACATGTTTTCCGCCTGGGTTATGGCAGCTTCTGCATCAGATTTCTCGTCTGCAAAGCACACCTGAGACAGGACCAGCGAAAATACTGTCGTGAACAGAAATATCTTTTTCTGCATTGTATCACCTTCCCAGATGAAGGGTCAGGATATAAAAAGGGCTTGGTTGAAGTACGATCAAGAACTCATTGATCCTTCAGTATTTTCCACCTCCCTCTTGTAGTGCTCTTGTATAGATTTTTCACCCTTGTAGTGGCCTGTTAACCTTAAAAAAAAGAAGGTACTCATGCAACTTTACGTGATAACGAGTATATTTGCTTTTTCCTGAAGAATTTTTCTATGTCAGCAGCTAAGGTAAGAGAGCATACAAAGGCAAGACCAGGACGCAACAACAAACACTTCACAGTCAAGGCTGAAAAGAGGTGATCCCCTTCATAGACGCCTTTTCGAGCAGTGATGGGACCCTCTGGATGACTTGATGATGAAGATAGCTGTGAATATCTCTGGTAAGCCTGAATTTGGTTTGAGGGTAGCCTCGAACCGTAGAAGAACTGGGAGAATTCTCTCATGAGAAGTAGCGTCTGCTGGCCATCAGTCATTACCGTTACCCACACCGTGATGAGAGCTGGAATCGCTTCAAGAGACCAGACTCCCTATTTCAATCAGTGGATACCTCCCCTGTTCATCGCTTCCAGTTGATCTAAAATTAAAACAAACCAGGCGGGAGCATGAGAAAAGCTTATAAAAGGAATGGACGCAATACAGATCATGATAACAATGAACCCATTCTTGAATAAGAAAATATTCAAAGAAAAAGAGAAAATTCACAAGAAATTTACATTTCCCCATAGAAAAGCAACAAGGACAGATTTTGAGACCTTCATGAAAGAGGCTGCAAACAGACCGATCCATCGTGTGGGTGACCCCGAAGATGTGGCACGTGCAGTGTTGTACCTTGCCACAGAACTGTCAAGCTGGGTGACAGGTGCAGCCCTCGTGGTGGATGGAGGGGGATTGGCCTGAAAAAAGATAAAAATGGTGAGAGGAGATAAAATGGGAATGTACAAAGACCTTGAAGGTAAAAAAGTGGTGATTACTGGTGGAGCAAGTGGAATAGGTCTTGCTACAGCGAAAAGGTTCGTTGCTGAAGGTAGCCGAGTCTTTGTCATCGACTGGAACAGAGACGCTCTGGACAAGGTACTGTCAGAAAATTTAAACCTATCTGGAGTGTGCAAAGATGTGAGCGACCCAGTTAACGTGACAGAGGCGTTCAGTACTGTCGATGGCGTCCTGGGAGGTATTGATGTCCTCATTTCAAATGCAGGAATAAGTGTGCGGAAACCGTTTCTCGAGATCGACTACGAACAGTGGTCACGCGTTTTAAGAATTAACCTGGACGGGATGTTTCTCTGCAGTAGAGAAGCCATCAGGAGAATGAAAAAGCAGCGATCAGGCGTTGTTTTGTTTACAGCTTCCACCAATGGACTGGAAGGGCACCCTCTCTACGCAGATTACAACGCTTCAAAGGCAGGGGTCATACTTTTGGCAAAAACATTGGCGTTAGAATTTGCGCCCTGGTTGAGGGTGAATGCTGTTTGTCCAGGGTATGTACTAACGCCCATGCAGGAAGCTGAATACACACCGGAAATGCTGGAGGCTGTAAATGCAGACATTCCTTTGAATCGTCATGCCACGCCTGAAGAAGTTGCTGGGTTGTTTGCGTTTTTATCATCTGAAGAAGCATCTTACATCACTGGACAGGCGGTTATAATTGATGGTGGTGAAACAGCAGGGTGCTACCTGAAAGGTTCAGATTGAATCATTCTGTGGAAGTTCTGGCACTTTCTTTTTTTGGTTGAATATCTGCGATGTGCTTCCTCGTGCCCTAGAACCATGAAGTCAGCAGTGGAAGGATTTTTTCCAGGTCCATTCAATTAACTTTCGAAAATCTACGAAAGCTCTATAAAACATGAAGTTATGTAATCGAATATGAGAAAAATCGAACTTGTCTATAATGAAATATTGTATAACTGTTATCAATTACAGAATAGGAAGCTCACCCAAACGTATCTGTCAGAAGAATTAGAAGTTTCTCTAAGTACTGTGAACAACGCTTTGAAACCATTGAAAGAAATAAATGTAATAAAAATAAATCCAATGAACTTTGTGGTGTTAGACCCTTATAAAATGCTCTTGTTCTGGGCTACCAAGAGAAAGCTTCGAGCTGACATTTTCTATGAAACGTGTGTTGAAGATAGTGTTTCTGAAATAGAAAGTTTTATGCCAGAAGAGGTGATATTTGCAGCATTTTCAGCTTTTAAGTTTAAGTTTTGAGAAATACCAGCAGATTATAGCGAAGTCTATGTGTATGCAGAAAAAAATTGGAAAGAAAGGTTTCCTGAGAGACATGGTCCTCCAAATGTAATTTTTTTGAAAAAGGAAAAGATTCTAGGAAAATATGGAAAAATTACAACTGTTGCCCAGACTTTCGTCGATTTGTGGAACATCAACACCTGGTATGCTCAGGAATTTTTGAATAAGCTCGAAGAAGTGGTGAGGGGATAACATGGAATTCTGGAGCGAAATCATTCTGGAAAAAAGCTGGAAAGTTTTGCAGAAGATAATGAGGGAATTTAATTTTGTACTGATCGGAGGATGGGCTGTACATTTGTGGACCAATTCCCAGAAATCTAGGGACATTGATGTAATAATCGAATATGAGATTCTCGATTATTTGAAAAAGAATTATATTATGAAAAAGAATGATTATTTAAAAAAATATGAGATAATAATAGATGGAGTTGATATTGGTATATATCTTCCATACTTCTCAAATTTGGGGATTCCTGTTGAAGAAATCATAAAGTACAGAATGAAAGTCAGAGGTTTTGAGACTTTACCTCCTGAATTACTTTTAATATTAAAGCAAAGGGCAGAACATGATAGAAGGGATTCTGTAAAAGGACAGAAAGACAGGGTTGATATTTTGAATTTGCTGGTTAGTTTGGACATCAATTGGAAGAAATATGAGGAGATTTTAGAGATGTATAATCTTCAAGAGTACAAGAGAGAGCTTTTTCGCATCATCAAGGCTTTTGATATGTTGGAGTACATAGGAATGAATCCGAGAGAATACAAGGTATGGAAAAGAAATGTCCTGAAAAATCTTTGACTCCTTTTTGCCCTGACTATATAGTTGAACCTATTGTTATACGATGTCTGCTTTACAACCTATGAAGAACTGGAGTTGTCATATCCTCCCAGCAGTGTACAACATTCCAGTGCAGCTGCTTCCTCTTCTTCCAATAATTTCCCTCATAATTTTCAAATGAAGAGAAATTCCCGAGATAATGGAATACTAACCCTCACATTGCGAATGATCCCTACATGCTGCATTTCAAGGAATTTCAGGCAGGTCAAATTTACGTGAGTGCTGAAAAGGTACACCATGAGTACATCGTCAATCTTGAACAGCCAGGAGCTTCGATCTAACGCAGAGAGCCACTTTTCCATGCCTGTCTCACAGTCAGTCTTCATACTCAGTAAAAGTGGACTATACGTCAAATATCCTTGAGGAAAGAACCCCATAGCAATTCTGCAGTCTTTTACTACCTTACCAAATCTTTTCTTTACCTCTTCTCTGGAGATATTGAGCTTTCTGCTCACCGTAAGGAAATCCTGTCTCAGGTTCCGCATAACTCTGTAGAGGTTCCAATCCAGTTCATCCCACAATGGGTTCGTATCGGGGGTAATGCGTGAATGTGCAGAAAAGCAGGTATCAAACTCTTCATTGAGATTTTCATCGAGAGAACTCTCGAGCACAACTTTTGCGGGGAAGGAGGGGGCAACACACCGTGCATACTGGAGGTTACCTCTACTATTTGAAATGTGTAAATGCGAGTATGCGCCCACCAAGGAAATACCTGTTTCGTTTACCTTTCCTTTCTTGCGTGAAAGTTTAATCTGTACACCAGAACTGATATAGAGGTATGGACCCAGGAAAACTCCTTTTTTGAAGGATTCATCAACAATAGGTTGTGCTGACTGGGTTCTTTTCAAGGCGCGCACAGATGTGTACGTGCGAGAAAGTTCTTTTAGAGTTATCCGTGGATTTTCCAGAAAAGATCTGTACAGAAGGTATTGTATCTCTTTTTCCATCTTTGTAGGCATGTCTTCCACCTCTTGGTAAATCATCACAGATGCTTTCTGGTGACAGTACCTCTCTTCTTGCCACCTACCGCAACTTTTATATTCACCACTACTAAAACGTTTCTGCCATGAAATCAGAGCACCCTGACACCCAGCTCTTCATAGCGCGCTTTTTCAATGAGCACCCCCGGAGTAGTGTGGAGGAGTTGTTGAAGGTATGTCAGTCACAGATGATTTTAAAATCGTACGATGGAGTGTACCGCGCCTTGAAGAGCATAGAAAAGGGGAACATACTGCTTAATGGAAAGATACTGGTGAAGAATCACGAGAATTATAGAAATATCCACTACCTTCTTCGACCTGATAGTGTAGAAGAGGTTACGAGGACTGCCTTTCAATACAGGGATTCAATTGAGGTAATGCACCGCTCCCGCCAGGGGAATACCCCTACGATTTATATAAAAGCGGTACAGCCCCTCGATTTTGAAGGGGTTGATGTACTGGAAAAGATGGAATGGGAGAGTTATAACGTGATATTTCCCTGGAGCTGGGATAAAACAGGAAGGTTCCTCCAGGAGGTTCTACAAGACATTGAGGAAAGTCCTCCTCCGCCCGAGAACTTGAGTGCTGAACCTGGGTTTAAAATGACAGAGGACATGAGAGCACTGCTCTCCTGGTATCGGGTGAATGTGAGGCTTCCTGATGTCCCTGTCATGAAGGAGACAGGGTTTGATCACAGGAAGGTGAAATCCCTCAGAGAGTGGATATTAAAGAATTCTGTAGTGCATTTCCCTGTGTTTTTATATGGAGTTCACAATTATACACCTTTGTACTTTTCGTTCTCTACAAAGTGCTATGCTTTTTTTATGAAGTTTTTTGCCAAGAATTCAGCAGTCTCCTATTTGATACAGGGGGAGGGGAGAACACTCTTATTTGTGAATACGCTGAGACCTATTTGGGCGTTTCGTGTTATGGAAGAACTCGAAAATACAGGGATTGTAAAGGACATGCTTTGCTATTACATTCAGGATAAATGGAACCCTCTGGTGGAGGATTTCAAATCAGGAAAAATACCTGAAAAGTACTTCTGGATGTTTGGCAGCAAAAGGAAAAAGGAAAAAGGAAGGGGAGATGGATGATTAGTGAGGTACATCTCCTCCTCCTCCATCATCGGGAGGTCCATTGGGTTCTATTGTTGCTGTTATAGATTGGAATGGCCAGCCTTTAAGATTCATATCTTCACCTCTTTAGATTTCTCATCTAACTATGGGAGGGTTTCCTTAAAATGTTTGCTATAATTTTTGGTATATTTAAGCAGAAAAGGCTAAAGGTGGAGAATTCTTGAAAGGTTGAGGGGATCGAGGGATTGAAGGATTGAAAGTAAACCTTTATAATGGCTAAGGTAATAAGGAGTTGATGGTTAACCCCTATTCGTTACAGCCCGTAGAGGGCAAGGATTTTGTGGGGAGAGAGAACGATTACGAAAAGCTTCAACGATTCCTGGAAGGAAAATCTCACATTATTCTGGTAACGGGTGAGAGAGGAATTGGGAAAACTTCTTTTCTGAGAAATCTCTTGCACAGAAAGGTTTCTGGATTGCAGTTATTTTTCATTGAGTA
>JADDYB010000010.1_pt1 | contig 58905 bp, 63 predicted proteins | sample 8641941 | NCBI WGS metagenome assembly JADDYB01 (sample SAMN16275377, study PRJNA637457) | freshwater sediment metagenome | isolation source: Lake Kineret sediment | place: Israel: Lake Kineret | collected 2013
GGTGACCTTCGATTGTATTGGAGGTGGGTGACATTACCTACTGGATCATACTGGTAGCCCATGAGAAGGAGATCTGTGTCATTCTTTTCCGCATCGATGGTGGTGGGCCGGTGACAGTTATCGTACTGGTATGTGGTCAGAACGCCATTAGCATAGGTCATATTTTCAAGAAGAGAGTCTGCAGTGTAGGTAAATTCTGCATATCCAGAAATAGTAATTATCCTGTTGAGAAAATCATACTCGTAGGTAACCACACTCTGATCCGGGTATGTGGCAGACACCAATCGTGATGCAGCATCGTATCCGTAACTTAGGGTATAGGATTCATTTTCAATTGTTCTCGTTTCAGATATGCAGCGACTCCTGTTATCGTACGTATAGGACGTCGTACCTTCTGAATCTTCCATTGAGGTACGATTACCATTTGCATCATAGGTAAAGGCAACTGAACTATCAGGGTATAGAATCTCGATCAAACGATATGTTGAATCATAGGTGAACATCGTTGTACCATTGGCATCTCCTTTCTGGATCAGATTACCAGTATCATCATAGGAGAAGGATTCTGTCGTCAAATCAGGATATACCTTCTGGGTTATTCCAAAGGGTGAATCATACCGGTAGATGGTGGTATTCCCATTGGCATCAGTGAGAGAAGTCAGATTGCTTGCATCATCATACGTATACTGGGTGAGGTAGTAATTCACAGAATCAGTGTACTCTTTTACCCACAATACATTGCCACTCCAGTCGTAATGGTATTCTTTTTGGTGTGCATTCTCATCAAAGACAGAAACAGTGTTTGTTACATCATCGTAGTGGGTCTCTCTGTACGTGGAATCAGGGTTAACCATTCTGGTGGGTCTGCCACGTGAATCGTACTCACACTGGTAGAGGTGCCCTCCAGGGTCTGTTCTCGTTTTTAGGTTGTTCAAATAGTCGTAGGTGTAGGTTTCAACAAGGTAAACAGAAGGAGAGAGATACTGCTCTACCTTTACCAACCTGTTGAGACCGTCATAATATCGTATGGTGGAGTGGTCCAGTTCATCATAGAGGGTGACTGTGTTATCCTGATCATCATACACTGCTTCTAACTCTGAGAGGTCAGGATGAATCTTTTTTGTCACCCTACCCAGTATATCATATTCAAAAGAAGTGGTATTACCTTCCATGTCTGTTATGGAATGTATCCACCCTGTACTGGGATCGTAGGTAACTGAAAGGGTGTCACTGAGGGCATTCGTAATGGAGGTGAGGTATGCATGGTACTGGGTATCGTATCCTAGAGCAGTCGTATGGCCGAGAGCATCGGTGACAGAAGTTGGATTCCCATAGAGATCGTAGGTAAGACTGGTGATGTACTCTTTTGGAGTGGCTCCCTGGTTGAGGTACAAGGTCCAGGAGAATTTGGTGGAATACGAATTGGATTCTCTGAGTTGCAATGTATTGACGCCCTGGATGAATTTATCTGCCGATATCGTGATGGAGGTCGTGCCAGCACCCAGGTTGTTCGTTATCACGGTCCAGGAGGAGCTGTTGAGATTGTATTCCACCTTTGCTGGGTATTCATTGATGATGGCAGTGTAGTTGGTCTGGATGTACTGCCAGTGATTGTCTTCTACCCAGGTTGTGTATCCCGTGTAGTTCGGTGACCCGGGGTAGTGGTCAAAGGGACCGATTTCCGTTTCACCATCGAAGCAATCAGGTTCAGGTACTGAGGTGCACTGGGTGTAGTCTGCGTAAAAGGATTTCTGGTTCCAGGTGCCCGTGTTGTGCCAGCCAGTTCCTGGTTCTGAATGGGTTTCGTGAAGGGTTTCAGAGGTAGGGACTGGCACACTCGTAATGACGAGGATGCCGTTGGTGACAGTCAACCCAGTGAGGTCGAAAGTGAAGTTGGTCTGATCAGGTTCAGAAAAGGTGCCAGAAAAGATGGCATAGTTACGGGTGGGGAATAAGGTTTTGGTCACCGTGAGGTTGCCCTTTAAATCGTATTTGTTGTAGACTTCTTTGACCTTTCCATTGTTGATGAAAGTTTCTCCTAATAGCGAGGTGTGGCAATTTGAGGGGATCGTATTGCTGTAGAATGCTGAAGAAAATAGAGTGACCGGTAATCCCTTGGAATCGATGAATTGATTGGCACTGCTGCTGTTACTGTACGAGTAGAAGTGTTCTGCACCTTCTGGGTCTTTCGTGTACACTGTATTCCCCCAGTTATCGTATCCGAAGGTTACCGTGTAAGATATTTGTTGAGAATTACCTGCGTAGACATCCTGTTGGATGATTTTGTTCTGATCGTTGTAGGCGTACATGATCTTCTCAGTCTGGTTACCCTGTTCATCTTTAGTCACCCTTTCTGTTGGTCTCCCCTTTGAATCGAACTCGAAATGCATCGACGAATGGACAGTCTGGGCATCACGGATGATAACATCAGAAGAGGAAGATAGGTAATCCTCTCCTTCGTAGGAGAATTCCGTGACCTTCACTAAGTCCAGTTCAGAAGCCGATATATACTGGGCCGAAACACGATAGAATAAATCCTTACGGAAGACAGTAGAGGGATCAGAGTAAGCTTTTTGAGGAGCAATCTGAGAGGGTGAAGACCAGGTCGTTCCATTGGTGCTGGAGATGCAGTAGAAGTACTCGTTCGTTCCTTTGTAGATCAAGACGAGGTCAGATACGGTCGTTAGGAAACTGGGATCACCCTGAGCTTGAGCTGTTGTCTGCACGGGTGAGGACCATCCTTGACCTGTGGTAGATTGAGTGTAGACGTAGTTGTTCCCCTTTCGGTAGGCGAGGTAGATTTCACCTGAGTCCTTCTGAATTAAGGCAGGATTTCCTGTCCCACTGTCCACCTGGACCACATTGGAGGGTGTACTCCAGGTCAATCCGTCTGTGGAGGTTATCTGGCGGATGTAGTAAGAAGAACCAACCTTATCGGTGTAGCACAACAAGAAGGACGAATCATTCTTTTGGATCGCAGCAATGTTTCTGACACTCAATGAGGTTTGTAAGAACTTCACTGGTGAACTCCAGATTATCCCATCAGAGCTCGTCCTCCGGTAAATCCAGTATTCAGTATGGGTTATCGTGTTACAAACATAATCGCAGTCCCGGGGACATCCCACCCACTCACATTTCTGTTCAGTCCACACGTAGGTATCCAGGTAGTACATGATGTAAGAACCATCTCTTTTTTCAATGACGACCGGATTTCCGGTAATGTCCTCATTAATAGTTGATATTTGCCTTGAACATCAACAACTCCTTCCATGTCCAAATGTGATTCGTGATACCCTCTGCCATGCATGGAGTTCGCTCGATGTTTCTTGTGCCTTTATCTGTTTTAATTGTCAATGCTGAATTGGTCCTGATCAAGTTGTTATAGCATTGATACACATCCAGGTGATTGTCCAACATTTTTTTGCACTTGGAAAAGCACAAACTCTTCCTCACCAGCCTCGAAATGCCGTGTCTCAACGTTAAATTGTATCTTTCTACATATACTGTATCTATGAAATCATTTATTTCACCAAATATGATTGTTCTTATTTTGGCAACAATTCTGCCGTTATCTCTTATCTTGATGAGCTGCCCATAATTGATGGTTTCCCTGTCAAAATTCTCGAGAAGGGCATTCGCATACTGATCGTTACCATCACTGAAAAATGTTGCTCTTTCATTCTCCGTTGGTAATTTGCCTCGCTTTTTTACCATTTCAATGAGCTTATCTGCTGTCTCCTGTACTCTTTTGCCAGTACTGTGTGCTAAATGCAGTTTTGTATCCTGTTTCTTTGCCAGGTAGATCCAGCAATCGCCATGTCTATCTGCTGTATCATCTCCTGGGTTAATGTTCTTTTGTTTTTTTTAATGAACGACCACATCTCATCCACCTGGATCTTGGTGAGCCCCACATCGTGTATGAGAAAGTCTGTCACTTCTCGTGCATGGTGGGCCAGATCCTCTATGATAGCAGATACAGTGTCACGATGAATCTCCATTATGCGTTCAATAGCTCTGATTCCATTTTTCTCTACCAATAATTTGCAGATTAAGATTATCTGATCTTCTGATAACTTCCGATAGTAGAAAACTGTGTTTTTTGTTTCTACAAAGACACTGCTGCATGTAGTGCATTTGAATCGCTGCCTACCATTTTTGTCATGTCCATACTTGACTATGTTACCTGCTCCTCTCTTGCCGCAATCAGGGCAATCTGAATTGGAGCAAAACTCTTTCTCAGGGTCCACCTCTTCTTTCTTATTTGTCATAGATAGAGATAGGTAGTCCACCTTTATAAAATAAACTGTTGTCTAGGACACCACCGGATTTCCTGTCGTATTCTTGACCTGCACCACGTTTTGAGGAGAAGACCAGTGCTTTTGATCTTCACTCACGGAGCGTCTTAGCCAGTATTCGGTGTGGGTTATCGTGTTGCACACGTATTCACAATCACTCGGGCAGCCAACCCATTGACATTGCTCCTCTGTCCAGACGTACGTGTCTTTAAAGTACATGACCAAACTGCCATCATCTCTCTGGAGAACGCAAGGTCTCCCTCCTTGGGAGGTCACAGAATAGATATCCTTGGGTGAGGTCCAGGCCACCGTGTCGGGGGAATCCACTTTATACACGTAGTAGACGGGCACTCCATTTTCAGTTTGTGAAGACTTATAGGGTGCTAATTTCGCTCTTTCAGGTTGAATACTCGTGTACTCGTAGGTGGAAAATCCGCCTGTTGGATAGTGAACGCCCGTAATCAAGAAGCTGTTCCCTGCCATGTAATCATACGTCGTCACCCTCCCCAGAGGATCAGTGACGGAAACGAGCCTGTCTCCTGAATAGCTGTAGATCGTCGTGCGAACACCATCTGATATACTCATCAGCTTTCCTGCAGAATAGGAGAAGTTGACCACCCTCCCCACCGTGTCTGTGATCTGAATTAACCCGTATTGAGGACCAGTCTCTGAATAACCAATCTGTCCATACGTAAAGGTCATGACATTCCCATTCAAATCCGTTATGGACACAATCCTCCCCTGGCTATCGTAGTCCTCCCGTATCCCATCATCTCGGTACTTCGTGTAGGTGTTGTCACCATTCTTGTACATCATAAATCCATACACGTGGTCCTCCCAGACATTGTTGATGAAGTTCGTTTTTACCTGTGTTCCATTTGGTAAATGTAAGTATTTTTCAGCTTCCTTGCTATTCACATCTAACCAGGGGAAGTCCAATGACCACCCACACCCTAAATCGGTAGGTGCCTGTATGTACGTAGACACAGGGACATACTCGCCAGAGCCGTCCTCCTTCTGCTTGTAGGCCACGACCGTGCTGTAGACACGGGTTACATTCACGTTCAGTCCTCTCCCAGGGAGAGAGTAGTCAGTGTGCCGAATGGTGAGATGCCCGGTCATGGGGTCAACATATTCGGTCAGGTTCTTGAAGTACTGCCCATAGGGCGTCAATCCTTGCTGTTCCCAGGGATCAGCTATTTCACCCTGGGTCGATGAATCAATGACGACAGGATATGCAGCAGTCTGCAGCCAATTCGTATCATCTATAATTTTTCTCAATACGTATCCATTTCCCTGTTCTGTAATCTCGTAGTGTAACCCGTACGATTTATTCTCTGAGTTATTCAATTCATACATCACAGGTCGCGGAATGGAAAACACTTTATCTTCTCCATTATAAAAGGAGATCGAACCATCCTCATTCATTTTGTATTCCACACCATGTACGGTGAAAGACTGCTCAATGACAGAAAAGGGCATCATATTCTGGACAATGAACTCTTCTAACAGTAAATCCTCTTGCACCGTATATCTTACATCAACACCCGGGTACACATTGGAGTACGTGATTACATTCCCTGCAGGTACTCCCTTCGCCTTACTGACCTCACCAAACAGCTGATTCCCCAATTTATAGGTAATCCATGCATCACCGATTCGAAACTGCACGCCCTTCCCATTCACTGCGTCAAAGAATGCCTCATACCCCGCTTTTGCCATGTACTCGAACCCACTATTGCAGGGAACCACATCCAAATACGGTGTATCTGAATACACCTGTATGGTCACTGATTGAACACTCGAAGAATCCTTATCATCAGTCACCTTCACCAATATGTGGAAAATCCCCGGTTTCAGAAACGTTTTCTCTCCCCGTAGAGCGTCTCTCAATGCACTCGTCTTCTCTTGTCCCTTCAGTCCTTTTACACTGTTTGCCCTCTCGAATACGCCATCTCCCTCGAAATCCCACTCCACCTTTGCAATATCTCCATCTTCATCCCGCGCATTCCCCTCAAATCGCACCCGTAGAGGAGCCTTCCCGCCCGATACATCAGGGATAACCTCTAGTTCAGGAGGCACATTCGCCTGAACACTAACAGGTTCACTTCCCGCAACCCGGGTCGTGTTGCCCTCGTACAGAACCTGTGACAGAAGCAGAACGCCCATCACAGCCAACACTTTGAGCTTCATCATGCGACCATCTTCCATTAGTTACCAGATCAAAACCTGATCTTCTCACAATTCTGACTTCTCTTTAACCTTTCCTATTTATATTTTTCTATCTTGTGAATTTCACCAAGGGATATAAAGCAAACGTTTTTCAATGTGTAGTTACTCACATATTTTCCAATATGTAACCAAATATTCAAGCAGGTTTTTTTGAAATGCTACTAAAGAGAAGGTAGAAACCTAACAAGAAAACACTACAAACGACTTTGGAGTGAATTCATTGAATTCAGGTCAGAGATATGATCATACGCGAGGAAAGAGGGAAAAAATGTGGAAAGTGAAAAAGGAAAAGAGCTATATACAAAATCCCCATAGCGATAGTGAGGTGATAAGATGAGTACTGCATGGCCGTTCCAACCTCTAGGAGTCAATCCCTGCGGAGAAGGCCCTGGACCAGGCCCCGGAATGCCTGGCTAAGGCCAATGTTTAGTGTAATGCCAAATTGGGGAAGATACACAAAGATTGTATATTACCCCATTTTTTTCTAATCCTAAGATGCTATTGATTTCCAGATGTTTCTCAAAAAAAAGATTCATCAACAATACATCATTAACTTTGTAAATGTAAGAACTTCGATCAATTTTTTTAAGTTCTTCCAAGAATCCTATTTCATAATCAGTTTTAAACGATATAAAATATTGCGTATAGTTTTCATAATCAAGGGGGAAGAACGGCATCCACATGATACAATCATGTATGATTTTGTTATAACTTTCCAGGACTGTTTTATAAGATACACCAAGAGCCTCTCCAATCTTGACGCTTGATGCCAAGGGATTTCTCCTTCTCCTGAAAACTTCCCAATCCAGCGAAGACCAAATTGGTGGAATTTTCATTTCTGGCAGTTTCCCTGGCTCATAGGAGCACGGATCGATTTCTCCTATCCTCTTTTGGGGGGGATACATTGGGAAAATACAGTTTGCATATCTAAGATTACTTTCTGAATCGACACTCTTGACACAAAAAAGCGAATGTGAACCCAATAACAACACTGCATATTGAGTATTCTCTAATCTTGTTGTTTCCTCGAATTGATTCACGAGGAGTGTGTCTCTGTGTTCCACCAAACGTGCCCCAAGTTTATAATTACAGAAGATTCGTGGAGGAAAAATAATCTTTCTTTCCATCCCTTTCCTCAAGACATCAAATGTAGACTGCTTTCGGTTATAGGGAGCATACCTGTTGTGAAATCTCAGGGGCTTCGGATCTTTCGTTTCTATACAGTGGCGCACATAGAGATATAGAAGCGCTAAATGGTGCGTTTCCATACAGAATCACCTCTATATACTTCTTTATACGACTGCTAAAAGTGCCTATGTTATGGCTCTCTCAGAGGTAATTAGGTTCGAAGTTTCTGGCAGCATTACTCCTTCTTCATCTGATCACAGGTTTGCATACGAAACCTTCACCCCCCTAAAAGAGAGGAGCTGGAGAAGTTCGACAGCTCCTCACAGGGGTGAAATGTTGTTGTTATGCACTTGTAAACACGTTAATCAGGTAGAGGGTCCACATACCTTTCCATTTTTTTCACCTCCGACGTTTCGGTGGGCCCTCTGCATTCTATCTGGGGGATACGGAAGGTCTCGTCAAGAGGGGGTTCGGGATTGGTTTCACAAGAAGTGTTCACGTGGTGCTTGGATCTCCTCACTTTTCGTGAGAATACCTGGCCCCCTCATCACAGAGTAATGAAACTAAAGAGGAGGTGATTCCGTGCAGAAAAAAACCAGGAAAGCTCTCAAAGAAGAGTCAAAGGAAGAGATGAATCCTCTGTTAGATGATGTATCTAGAGCTCTCCTCACACACCTGAAAGAGACTGGAAAAAGCTCTGAAGAGGATCTCTTGGAAGTAGATGCAGTGAGTAAGGAATCTGCATCTTTCATAGATAAAATGATTGAGTATGGGCTCCTTAAAGTAGGAGACGATGATACAGTGAGTATCACGAAGAAGGGGAAAGAGATATTGGCTCTCCTTGAAGAATCACAAGAGGTTTTTGGCTATGTAATTTTGGAGATAGGGTGGTGCCGTGAAGAAAGGTCACATTTCCAGGTTACGGAAACTGTACTCTCGGAAGGGGACCGTAGAGATTTTAGAGTATGTGGATAGTCACAAGGAGTGCGAGATTTCTGATTTGGAAAGAATTGCCACTCCCTTCGTGGTGAAAGAGAGATTACAGACGTTTCGGGCATTACAATTGATGACTGAAGGACTGGAGTTAACAGATGCAGGGAGGAAGTACCTTGGGATGATCAGGGTAATAGAATCCTTGGATGAAGGGGAGTGAGAAAATGAAGAAGTTTCCACTGGAGAAAAGATTACCACGGTACCATTTGGTCTATGAAGAGATGCACGAGAACCCGTTTGTTCCCATCTACCAGATCACCAAGAGAACAGGTATAGCACGGAGTACTGTGTCACGGTATCTTGAAGAGATGTATGAACGTTCCATTTTGAAAGGTCCCATGCTGTTCATCAATCCAGCAGAAAATTACCACGAGTATGCGGCCTTTGTGAAGTTTGAGAATTCTCTGACAGTATACAAGGACTTCAAAGGGTTCCCTTACCTTATTTCCAGGAATTTATGTCTGGGTGAATGGGAGCTCATGGTAACGTGTGAGAAAATGCTCAATTTCTCTCTCCTCAAAGGGTTCAAAGAATGTGTGTATCAGGGTGTGAAAGGAGTAACGTACGCTTCACGGGTCACCTCTTTGAACTGGGAAACGTCTGTAGAGAGAATGAAGAATTCTTTAAATCCTCCCGAAGAGAAAACCTCCTTATATGAGGAAGTCTCTAACAATCCCTGGGACGAAAAAGAGTGGGCACTTTACCACAAGTTCAAGGACAATGTGCGAGTCCTGGTCATGCCCGTCCTCAAAGAATGCGGCACTCACTTTGAGCGCTTCCAGAAGTGGTTCAAAACCCTTCAAACGTTTACCCGTACGTATTGCGGATTCTACCCTTACGGGTATGAGAATTACTTCAAAGCACACTTCTTATTCCGATCAGACTACCAGAGACAGTTACGAGATATTCTCGGGTTACTGCCATCTACTTCCTACTTCTTCTCTTTAAAAGATTACCTGTTTAGTGAAGTCTGTTTTCTCAACAAGAAAGAGCAGGACGATCTCTTTTCCTTAATCTACCAGTTGGGAGAAGAGGGGTACTTCACTGATTTCTATCAATCTACACTGATAACTCGATGTGACTGAATGTCCTCTCTTTGCCTGACAGAGGGCGGAAACGGTGTAAAGGAGGGATAAAATGACAGGATGACAGATAGAGAAAGAAGGTAATAGATCTTCGAAGTGAAAGAAATCCGTTCTAAAAGGTGATAACGTGGAAAGTAGCAAAGGAAAAGGAAGAGAAAAAGGAAATGAGGGATACCTCAATGAGATCTTCAATTTCTCCTGTGTATTACGCGGTCACGTCAAAGACCTTGAAAAGATCAAGGAATACATTGTGGAAAACTACGTCAACACAGGATTGGTCATCATGATCAAACCGACGTACGATAAGAAGGAAATCTACATCCTGACAGATGATCAATGGAAAGAGTACCAGAGATTGAAGAAAAAGGATCCAACCTTGATCGGTGCTGGATTTCCCTGAGGAGGGAGTACCTCCTCTCTTTTTTTGTTTTGTAGATTCTGTCACAGTGACTTCTGTCCCTTCAGACTCAAGTAAGTAGCTTCCATTTTTAAGAATGTATATATGGTCTTCTTTTGTACTCATCTCACCTTTCAATTCCAACACATGATTAACTGCCCTATTTTCTTTCAATCCCATGATGGTCTGATTTCAAGTTGGTTACGTGCTTACTGGAGAACGCCACTTTTACTTCTTTCAATCCCATCATGGTCTGATTTCAAGATTGTCGATAGTTTGGACCCCCCCCTTTTCTTCCAGCTTTCAATCCCATCATGGTCTGATTTCAAGAGTTCTCTCAGATAGTCTGGAAATCGAGACGAGTCACTTTCAATCCCATCATGGTCTGATTTCAAGCCATTTCCTCCTTAATAAAGGAGTTTATATCGTTTGCTTTCAATCCCATCATGGTCTGATTTCAAGATGACAATGCAGGACACACCGGCTTTGAGAAATCACTTTCAATCCCATCATGGTCTGATTTCAAGTTTCATCCTCACTTCTCATATTTACAACCTCCTTTCTTTCAATCCCATCATGGTCTGATTTCAAGCAATGCCGGGAATAACAGACTGATCTTCAGATCTCCTTTCAATCCCATCATGGTCTGATTTCAAGTTGGAACTTTCAGTAGATAGTACCCTCGCACATAGCTTTCAATCCCATCATGGTCTGATTTCAAGGGCGAACCTTATTTCCTCTATTTACCCACTACTATATAAATCTTTCCCCCGTTTTGACCCCCCTCGTCGTGGATCTCTGGTTACCCCTCTCCTTTATAAAGATCCACGACTTTTGCGATTCTCGCTATAATACATTCGTGGGTTCAACCCGGGGTTCACCAATAAAGATCCTCTCAATCAACCTCTGATCTCTCGCCCTGTAGATGATTATGGAATCCTCACTCTCATTAATCAACTCTTTCAACCCTATCTCAATCTCCTTCAACTTCGCTTTCGTTATCTCACCCTCAAAGACAGAGTTCTGCATCCAGTCTAAATACTGCTTTAAAAACATCCGTACCTTGTTCAAGCGTTCCACATTCACATCATACACAATCACTACATACATTACCACCACATCCTGAAGGCCTTATACTCTTGTGCACCCAGAAAGTGCTTGATCAATTTGTAACACTCCAATCTCACCAATCTCTGGTAGGATACATTCCTTCCCAGGCTCCGGTGCTTTATCGTGGTTTTCAGTCTTTCATCAAAGTCTTTCAAGAACAACTTCTTCCCCTCATCGTTCAATAAACAGTAGTTCACCTCTTTACGGAAGTGCTCCTCACTTAAAATGCCCTTATTCAGCAGCTTGAAGAGAACTCTGTCCCCCAGGAAAGGCTTGAACACCTCACTGAGGTCCAGACTTAAAGAGAACCTCCTCTCAAACGGTTCGTGCAAAAAGCTTATAGAAGGATTCAACTGTGTATTGTAGATCTCTGACAAGGTCACAGAATACACGAGAGAATTTGCAAAACTGATCAAACAGTTCACCATATTTTCAGGGGGTCTCCTTGTCCTCTTCTCAAACTTGAATTTCTCAGGTAATATCTCGTCAAAGCTGCTGTAGTACGTGTCCCAGACGTTGCCTTCTATATTCATGAGTCTTGGAATAGAGTCTGCGGAAGAAAGTCTCGTCTTTAACTCTTCAACCTTTTCTGCATTTTTTTCAACGTTGTAGTAGAGTAAATTCTTCTTTATGTTGTCAAAGCTCCCTGCCAGTATTTCTCGTGCCAATTCTAATCGTTTTTCCTTGTTCAAGTAGTGCTCCGCTTGCTTGACCAACACTTCTCCTGAGACGAGGACCTCCCGGGGGTAGAACGACCCCTCGAAAAACCCATAATGGTTGAAGAAGTGGATGCAGATCCCGTTCTTGGCCAAGAAAGATAGAACGCCAGAGGTCACAGACACCCTCCCATATACGAAGATGGTGTGAATCTTGTTGATGGGGAGCAGAAATCTATGCTCCTTGCTCATGAAGTATACAGTATTCTCCTTTCTTACCAATTTTCCTGTCTTTGTCAGATAGAAGTTTACTTTCATTAGACCACCCAGCAGAATTCAAAATAGCTGCATCTTCTGCAGTAATTCCTTTTTTCTGGTTTTGGAGGATTCTCCAAAAGGATTATGTGTTTTATATTCTCTAGAATAGTTTCAAGCTCTTTCACATTTTCTTGCGTGAGTTCCACAGATTCTGTTTTTCTGAGTAGAGGGTAGTTGACGATACCGTGGGCTGCTATTCCTTTCAGGTTAAGATCGTAGAGATAGTACAGGAGCTGGTAGGTGTGTGATTTCTCCATTTTCCTCGATTTTTTGACCTCATGGAGGATTATTTTGTCACCTCTCTCGATGAAATCTATGTGTATTCTGTCGATGGCCAGCCCGTGTGTTCCTTTATAGCTCTTCTCATGGATGAGTTTACCGAGGGAAACGGTATCACTGGTGTGTTCCATGGTGGCGTAGTGGGAGAAGTACCAGAGCTTTGTTGTGCAGATAAAGTAGTAGTTCACCTGCACTCCTGTTATTGAAGATTCTTTGGTGAGCATGTGTCGTCTTTTTGTGTATGGAGCAGTGATATAAATATGTTTCTGTGAATTGAGAGTGTTTGTGAGTTCTTTCTCTCAGTTTCATGAAAGTGTTGTCATAAGAATTTAGGCAACATGGTTTCTAGATTGCCATAAAAAGGATTATTTGCATTTCTTTTTATACCTTCAACATCAATTTCGTGTTCATACTTCCCAATTCTAAAGAATATTTTCTATTAACCCTACCCTCTCATTTTCCTTTTCCAGCATAGAACTATCGAATCCATAATCTGAGGTATATGGCAGCTTGCAAATCCAATAAAGTCTTTTCTTCCACTTGAACTGCTTTTCTACAGGTTCGAACCACTGGAGTTCGTCCCCATGCATCCCCCGATCTAACATTATCCACCAGTACGGTACCTTAACCTGGTTCTCAACTGTGAGATTCTTTTCCTCATTCTTGTAGCATGTCTCTGGAATAACATCAAATTTCTTATAATTTTCCGTTCTGATGACAAAACGATTTCCTTCTTCCTCAGAATAAGCTATCGTATTGAATTTCGGGCCGAAGAGAAAACATTCTTTAAAGAGACTCCGTCTTCCTCCTAATTTAAGGAAACAGTAGCTACCCTCGAATTTTCCTTTTTCTTCGAATTCCTCCAGGTATTCATCTCCATAGACTGTATCACACACCTCTTTCAAAGAACCATAAGAATGGATACCATCACAAAGATGCCCTTTGGTTTCTTCAAGAATATTCTCCTCATATGGAAGGTGATTTTCTGGTGGATGGACGTTCATGATAAATTCATGAGTATTTTTCCAGTATTTTCCCTTCCTGTTCAATCTGCCTGCTCTCTGACCCAAAGAGTCTATGGGGGCCCTCTCCGTGTACATGATATCACAGGAGATATCCAGGGAAATCTCAATGACCTGGGTTGACACCACAATTAATGGTCTCTCCTTTTCTAACACTTTTATGAGTTTTTCCTCCCTCTTCATTCTGTCTGCATAGGTAAATTGTGAGTGAACCAGGTATACCGAACGCGTATCAATTTCTTTTTTAATTGCAGCATAGAACTGCTGCGCCCTTCTTACTGTATTCAAAATAATGAACTGATTGAGATTTTGTGAATAATTCTTTTTTATTTCTTGTATTATCTCGTCATCAACGTTTCCTTTCTCTATGAGAGGATAGTCAAAGGATTGTATCTTAAATGGAGTAAATGCTAAGCCTTCACTATCACAGATCTCTGAGTAGGCTACACCCTCTTGTGCAGAATCTTTTTTCAGCCTATTTTTAATAAAGGTGGGTAGAGTTCCACTCATCAACAAGTGAGGTACACCCATTTTTCGCAACACAGCAAAGAGATCTACCAGGTGTTTGAGTGTCTGTGTCTCATAGTAGTGGATCTCATCAAAGATAATGACAGCATTCTGGAGGTTACCGCAAGCAAAATCTGCTTGTGGGAATCCGTGGACAAACGATAAGATAAGATGATCTACAGTAGTCACTGTTATGGGTTTATAAAATACGTTGCCTTTGAATTCCTCGCTTTTTACTTCCTTAGTTTCTTCTTCATCTAATTCAGATTCGTCATCTCGTTTTTCAATGAGTTCTTCTTTTAAGGCAATTTCTTTCCCTTTTTCAATTTTTTTCTTTCCATTTTCTGTGATGACCAAGGTCCCTCCTCTATTCTCCACTAACTTTTGATTCTCCAAGGAAATGAGGACCTGAGATAGACTTGAATCAGGAAATGCCTTTTTCAGTTCTTCGTAGGTAATTCCGCCTCTACAAAGTTTTTTTAACACATCACTTTCAAGCATCAATACATTTTTCAATTTAATAGAGGATTTACCGTGGTAGAGTCCAACAAATTCTTTACCATTATATCCTGCATGGTTGAGGATTTCTATGAATCTATCCATGATAGCATTACTGGTGGTCTGGGTGGGCATGGCAAAAACGATCTTGTTTTTGTGGAATTTTTTCGAGATTTGCAATGCCCAGAGGAGGGCTGCCTCTGTCTTCCCTCTTCCACAGGGTGCAAATAAAAATGAGAAGGGAGCGGGCTCTTCCTGTATTGCAGATTGGAAGTCGTATGGTGCATTGTTTTTCAGGATACAAGGTGATGAGAGAGCGGGGAGAGTCAAAACATAGTCTTCAGGAGTTTCTATGACAGAATCCAGTACTTTCTGATCTGGTTGTCTTCTACAGAAATCAGAAAAATGTGCACTAGAATAGAAATCACAGAGTTTGGTGATGGAGAGGAAGAAAGTGAAAATCGATTTTATTTTCGTCATTTCATCGAGCGTTCTTATTGCTTGTATTTTATCTTTCACAGACATTGATTTACCTGAGGGGTGGAGATAGCTGTTGATTTTTTCACGCGCACTCTCTAATTTCAAAATGTCTATAGATAACAGAGGTTCATCTGTATGCCAGGTTAGTTCAAAAAATCTTTCGAATCCAAGCGCATGATATGATTCAGGTATATGATTCAGGAAATCTACTATCTCCTTTTGGAGTGGGTACACTCTCTTGATTTCAGCATTCAGGTATATGGTATCGTAAAGCTGTGTATGGTGGGAAAGCACTGTCAAGGGTTCGATGACAGGATGATTTTCTACAAAATGTATAGAAGGAATTCGTGTCTTGAAGATTTCGAATGCTATGGGGAACCCAAAAAAAGGGTGAGGATACTTTTGAGACCTCTTGTTCTGCTGGATTCTTTCCTGGAATTGACAAGTGAGCTTACCTATGTCGTGAAGGTATATGGTTACGAAGAGATTTCTCATGAGGTGGGTGGGTTCTACATTCCACTGCCTGGAGAAGGAGAGGATTGACTGCTCATTTTTTTCGTAATAGCATTTTAAGATTTTGAGAGAATCGTATACGTGTCCCTTGAACGTTTGGTAGTAAATCTTTTTTCCTGTGTCAGATTCTATTTCACACTGCTTTGCCACGACATCCATGAGATGGTGATAAATTGATCTGTTATAAATGTTGTGGAGTTGTAGTCAGATATACTACCCTTTCACATCTTGCGTCAACCCCTTTTTGACGGGGTTGTCAAATTATGTGGTGGTAGAAGTCGTGTGACCTCCTAGATTGTCAGTTTTTTCTATTAATCGAATCATTCATAGTATTAGCTTACTATATTCCTCGATGCGAAGTGAGGAACACCATAAGACTTGACAACCCCTTTTTGACGCTAACCTTAAATAGCCCTTGAATAATAACTTTTTGATGGGCTACAAAAAATACACTTTGGAAAAACTTGGAGGACCTGGAGATTTTGAGGAAATATTTCACCATAAAAGAATGGGTAGACGAGGAAGAACACAAAATGATGGTAGAAATCCATGAAGAATATGAAGCCTTCATGGAAATCCATTTCTATTATGCTAAAGAAAGAGGACGAATTCTGACTATAAGACCTTATGAAGGGGGCGATTATGACGAAATGCTCCTTTTCTCTCCTTTAGGAACTGTGGAAATATCGAGTTCAGCCAGTCCCTATGAACCCATTGCATTGCAGAGGATAATTGAGAAAATACTGAATAGGAATATTGAATTTAGAAATAGTCTAACTGGTAATCTTTGTGAGGCTAGAAGAAAATTCAATGCAATATTTAGGAATTTCTTCCGTGTTGATTATGATTTCTTCACTAAATGCGAATCTATTATAGAAATCAACCCTTTCTGCAAAAATAGGAATGATTTTATGGATTTGGCCAGGAGAATATCTGATATGATGAATAGTTTCGATAAAAAAGAGATTGAAAAACTTCTCAATGAAAAAGTAAAAGGGAGTATTGATGCTTTAGAAAAGATATTTCAGAAAGCTGGAAAGAAACATGCTGTCGGTGAAGAATGCCATAAGCTCCGTGTTATTCACAACCTTAGAAATACAACGCCTGTTCATCCCACAGATAAGTATTTTGCACAATTCTTGAGAGAATTTGGAGAGGAATACCCTAAAAGAGAAGAAAGTTGGTGTGATTTTTCGATCCTTGTATTACACGAGACAACTACAATGATCGATAGGATGTCTAAAGTACTAAAGCAGTAAAATCAAACCAAGAAAATACATCCAGTATCAAATCGCCAGCATTCCACAGCCTCCATCAACTCCACTGGCACCCTCCTCGGCACAGATATAACCTTCATCTCCACATCCTCACCATTATTCACAAATTTATAAGGCACCTTTACCACCTCACAACTCTCGTGAACACCCTCGACCACGCTCGATACAGTAGCACTCCTCTCTTTCTGCACCTCCATGACCACTACATCACTTATATCCACCATATCATCCGACTGACCTAGATAACAAACTCTTTCAGGGTTTTTCAATTTTTGCGCTATCTCCTCGATGAGTGCATCCTCTCCCACCAGGTAAATTCGATACCGTGGGTTGACCAGGAACGTTCTGAACATGGGGGCTGAAGGAAATCTCCTCATAAACGTGCGTTCTGTCTGTCTTGTCACTAATTTCAGTATTTTACTCATCTCAGTGACTTTCTCAGGTTTTTCCACCAGTTCAATTCCAATCTTTATCTTGTCCTGGAGAAAATACGAATCCCTGGAAAGTCCCAGTGCACATTCGAGCAGCCCTCTAATGGTAGTAAAAGGAGGGATAGGATACGATAAAATGACACTGGTAGACGTTGGCTGCCTGAAACAGCAAAAATACATTCCCTCCAGATCAAACCGGATTCCTCTCATAAAATCACTGAAGATTATGTTCGTCTACGTATTTAATAGCTTTCTGTATGACGTCTTTCGGTTCCATTACCACAGCAGAAGTACCCATGAGATCCTTGTATGCAGCTTCCAGTTCTTGCTGATTCTTCACTAACCCAGAGATACTGCCCAGCAAAATGTTATCACTGTACTCTTTCACATCTTTGAGTATCTCTGTGAACCTTTCGATATCTAAGGCTCTTTTCCCCTTGTTCTCATCCAACCTGAAGAGCTTCTGCAGTCTGTGCGAGTAAACGTTCTGGAACGATACACAGATGAGATCTGGTGTGAAGTCAGTCAAAAGCCTGGCCTGCTTGGAATAGTCTGTTAAGAATCTTAATGATTCCAGCACTTTGGCTATCCTTTTTTTCCTTTTGCCTTCATCTATATCATACTTGATTTTCAGCGTTCGTGCCGCCTGATCAACGAATTCATCCCCCCCGATTCGCCGCACATCAACAGATAACCCACACTTGTAGATGTTCGTGCCTAGCTCAACGTTCACAATGTCTCCCTCCAGTTTTTCTGCTCTATGCCTTCGTGTCAGAAAATCGGTGACACTATTGTCCTCAAAGGGGAGCAGCCCAATGGCAGGAGAGACTTTCACAGGTGAGGTTCTAATTTGAGCACCTCCCCCTCCTCTCTCTTCTCCTTCAAATGGTCTCATGAATCCAAAGAGGTCACATAACAGACATTCTGTGATCTTGCCGCACGTTTCTCCCCTGTCGTCTGGCACGCACATGTATTCAGTCGTCTCCAGGCTTCGCCGTATTGCCTCCTTTATGTAGTACCTCATTGCCTGGCCTGAAACGTAGGGGAATTCCATGCCATCACTCTTGTATTTCTTCACATCAATTAAGTTGCTCTCCCCTTCACCTGCATTGAGATTTGTCAGGTCTGTTTCAGAGAGCCACACGATACTGATTCCTTTCATTGGTTACCACCTTTCTTTTCCTTGGCTTCGAAATATCTCTTCTTTGAGAGATTGATGCTTGTGTAGATTATGAGAGCATCTCGTATCTCTTTCCATTGATTTTCATCTGATTTTATGATCAGATCTGCCACATTCTCCAGTGGTTTCGGATAAATCTTCTCTTGCTTTGTTTCTGATCCTATAATCCTTTTTGAGGCTTGCTCAAAGGCTCTGAGAAAATCTGCTCTGTTCTTGGCCTTATCCATGGCATACAGGATGCTCAGGTGGTCTTTTACCAGGGTTGCAAGCGCTTGCCCAGCTCCTTTGAGGTTCTCCAGTTCCTGCTCAAGTCCCATTTTTCTCAACCTCCACAAACTTATAAGCTTGTCCAAATGGTTTATATCACCGAAAAATACGATCTCATTCTTTTTCGGTAGAAATATTCTCGAAAACTTTCTAAAATTATTATCAATAACAAACTCTGCCGCATTTTCTCTGAGATCATTGGTGTCATCAAATGCAGTAATTCTCTCTTTTCTCATGACGCTGATCTTCTCGATTATGTAATCGTATATTTTTGTGCCTTCTCTCTGTAATTGTGCAAAAAGGGCCACTGTTTCATCTTCAAGAATTAATGGCTTATATTTAACATTTTTCACCGTCCCTGAAGGGATAATCAGCATGCCCCACTGCTTACAGAATTTATCCTCTACAGTTCCAAAAAGTTTGTCAAACTCGAGCTCCTCCTCCTTGAATTCTCTCATTATTTTATCAATAAATTCTTCAAAGAATTTCAGGGCAGTAGTATTCTCTCCCTCTGTAGGCATAAATTTTTCTCCCTGCTTGGTAGATACAATTCTCATGATGTTTGACACGTGCTGATCTTTGCCGTTTAATACTTCTCTGTATCTTCCTTTTGCTTCATTTATTTTTTTCAAATCCATTTCAAAAGGTAGAAACACGACTGAATGTGTCCTGCCTTGAGGACCAACGAAACACCTGTAGATCATGCCTTCATCAAGCCACTGAACTGTGCCGACAAGATAACATAACGGACAGATGTTGTCGTAGTTTTCTTTCATAGTTCTGACACCGCTCAGGCTTTTAATTTTTGTGGCAAAGGGGTGTACAGCCTGCTTTAGATTATCAACTTTTCTCTTGAAAGTCCTTCCGCAGAGAATGCATGTTCTCTTGCCAGGCTCTAGATTTGAGAAAATCTCATTCAATCTTTGATCAGGTTCAAGATAGATTTTTTCCTTGAGGACATTTCTATCTCCAGCCTTTCCATACTGGATGAGAACAAAATCTTTTTTTACGTACCTTTTTTGTCCCTTATCGTCTAGTTTTATGCAAAAAATGATGAGATCTCGTTCTGATTCTATTCTGTCTGCAAGATTTCTGAGAAATGTTTCTTTGTCCTGGATATTGATTTTTACCATGTCATTGTAGATGCTGACTTGACACCCTTCGATGTTTTCTAGTAATCTGTATAAAGTTTCTGTTCCGTTGAGCATCCAGGGGTCATGCTGAATTGGAAGAGTTATCTCCATGTGGGTTCCTCCATTTTCTTTTCTCTGCTATTTTTACCATACCAAACCCCATACTGTTCTTCTCACCAAACCCAGCCTCATAACCCAACCTTAACAATTCTCTATCACCTTTCACCTCAAATACCATCAAACTCGCCCTGTGAAACGTCTCCTTAATCTGTATCCGCATCATCTTCGTCGAAAATGGCTTTGAAAACTCAATAACATCCCTCTCCTCATGATATAACGTCTTGTACTTTTTCACCAAATTCTTTTTCAAATTCTCATAAAACCTCGTCTCAGTCGGGTATAAATCCACTATTTTCAACCTCCCATTCTCCTCCTTAACACTCCTCACGATGACGGGAGATACTGTCGAAAAGACGCAACCACCATCAAATACCGGGCTCTTCAAAATCTCCACTCCCTCCACCTCGAAGGTCACTCTCCCAATTCTCACCTCAGGATTCTCTAAAATCCCTTCCACAAAACTGTGAATGATCTCTTTCACCGGAGAAGAAACCAGAAAATAGCATCCATCCACCACGTAGATTCCATCTGGGGAAATCTTCCTATCAGGTACTTGAAGCAGTGAAAAGGTAAAATATTTGTATTCTGTACTTGAATGAATCTTGCACGCTAAGTCGGTATCCACTCTCTTTATCGGGCCGTACACTGCCCCAGCCAGAGCGAGATTGTAGTTGAAGGGTATGAATCCCTTCCCCTTTAATGATATTTTCACCCGCATAATATCACCTGTTATAAAATGATACAACCCTATTTAAACCTTTCCTCAAAACGGGAGTTGTCTAACAATTCTTCTTCGCACAGATGGTGATGAGGTCCACGCAGACTCCTCCATATCTTTCTCAGGCAGTAGGTGGAATATATGCTTTTGATTTGCCTTATTATGTGAACATATAAGAAAATCTGGAAGATTTGATGCTCGTGGCTGTGGTCCAGAACCTCAAGGCGCAATTTAAGGTTTTGAACCTTTTGAAGGAGGTGATTTATTAGACAACCCCACGCCACCAAAAAACTTATAAGGCGAAGGTTAGAAAAGGAGTAAAACGTATAGATAAGAGACACAAGGACCTGATTCAAAACAAAAGGAGGTGAAAAAATGCACATGAAAAAGTTGAACGGATCATCAAGCGGAGTCGAACCATTGTGTGTCTTAGACTTTTGTGGAAACTTTGATCAGGACCATTGTTGGCTTTGGGATACTTGTAAGGTTGATTGGTCTCCACCCTGCAGTTTTATCGACAGATGTAACGTTGATTAAAAGAGGAGGCAATCAGCTTGCTAAGAAGGACTCTCAACAGGATCGTGTAGCCTTTGGAGTGTATATCTACCGGGATAAAATATGGGCTAAGGGGAAGAAACCATGGATATATCAGATGTAACGGGATACGAATCAAAGATTCTTATCAGAAAACTGAGAACATACATAGTATGTGGTGCCCTAATCTTTCATTTTCTTGACATCAACCCAATTAGCAAGGCCAAGACATATCATCTTAACATGCCAAACTATATTATTAATGAAACATCTTTCTTTATTATAGATCTTGCTCTGCTCTGGGTAATGTTTCTTGTGGCTGACATCATGCTGAAAGAGAAAACCCTGAAAATGAAAGAAATTGTGTGCACAAAACCAGTCAAAAAATCAACTATTTTCTTAGCAAAGGCTAGTGCCTGTCTCTTTTCTATCAGTGCGATGGTGGGATTGATATTTATTATAGCCTGGGCTGGAGAGATATACGCTGGAACTTCACCTGCTCTCACCATCTATGTGAGAAATTATGTATTAGATGTTTTGCCCATGATGGTGTTTTCAGTTTCTACAGTTATCCTTTTTTCAATGATTTTTAAAAATACAAAAGTCATCTACCTTTCTTATTTTCTTTTTTGGCTGTTTCTTGTCCCCTCCTCTCTTCAAATTATTCCACCTGAAGCTCTTGTGCTCTTCAACACGTACAACAGTAATTCATATTTCTTTTCAATTTCCTTGGGATACCACGTTTTCTTGAAAGGAGTACTTCTCTTGATCTCTTTTGCTTTTTTAGTTGTAGCCTACGTTCTCTATTCCAGATATCTCATGCGAGAAAGAGGTGGATTTTCATGAATCTTCTTACCTACAATGTGAAACTCATATTTTGGCAGAAATTGGAATTGGTAATATTCCCCGCTCTAACAGGTGCTCTCACTGCAGCAGTGTGGTATTCTTCAGCTGACAAAGTTACCGGTTCAAAGATGTTGATTGAATTCATTTCACCATTTGTTTTAGGGCTTCTAGTCACAGACATCCCCTCCAGAGAAGCCAAATGGAAGACAACAGAAATCATCTACACAAAAGTGGTGAGCCCAAGAAAAATCTTTTTCTTGAGATATTTTCTGATTTTAATGTATGGGATACTTATACTCTCCACAATAACTGTTTTGTTTTGGTCTTTCGCAGACTTTTTTGAAATGAGAAGTTTTTTTGTCTCAATTCCTGTAATTCTGTTGGTAACCTCTTTGGGCATGTTGTTATCAATCGTACTTGGCCAGAACATAGCTGCTTTTGGAATTATTTTTCTTTTTTTAATTGAAGGTTCTGCAGGGCCAAGATATTTACCACTATTTTTGTTTTTGGAAACATTTTCACCTAGTTACGAACATCTCTGGCTAAATAGAGGAGCACTCATGGCAATTTCCCTTGGACTATATGTATTAAGCTACCGCCTCTTAAAGAGTCCAGAAAGAGTTGTGAGGTGATACAATGCGGATTGAGACAAGAGAGTTGACCAAAATCTACAAAAGTAAGATCGTGGGTATAGAGAATGTGTCCATCACCATAGAAAACAGTATGTTCGGATTATTAGGTCCTAATGGTGCTGGAAAGACCACGTTCATGCGAATTTTGGCCACGTTGATGGAACCCACGAGAGGAGAGGTCTTCATCGATAGTATGAACCTTTGTGAAGAGGAAAATAAGCAGAACGTCAGGAGCATCCTCGGTTACTTACCTGAGGAGTTTGGTACCTACCCGGAACTGACTGGCTATGAATTCCTGGACTACATGGGCATCCTCTATTTGATGAAAGATGAAAAAGAACGCACCCGAAAGGTGAAAGAACTCATTGAAACTGTTGGGTTGCAGGATGCTCAGAACCGGAAGACCAGAACTTATTCCAAGGGGATGAAGCAGCGGTTAGGGATTGCTCAAGCATTGTTAAACGATCCCAAACTCCTCATCGTGGATGAACCTACGTCAGGGTTAGACCCTGAAGAGCGTATTCGATTCCGTAACCTCCTCTCCGAGTTATCTGGAGACCGCATCGTCATCCTGGCCACCCACATTGTGGGGGACGTCGAGCACGTGTGCAACGACATGGCCATTATCGACAAAGGAAAGATACTGGAGAGGAATTCCCCAGGTAACCTGATTCACTCTGCAAAGAACAAGGTATGGGAAGCAGAGGTTGAACTCTCACACATTGACGTGATCAAGAAAAATCACATCCTCATATCCATGTCCCCCATGGATACAAGATACAAGGTCAGATTCCTGGCTGATGAACCTCTTATTTCAGCCGAAAAGGTGAATCCAACTTTAGAGGATGCTTATATCTTCAGGTTGCACCATGAATTCTGAAGACTTCCACATATTCACGGAATCTGGTAAATCATTCCTCTTACACGTACCTTCTTCTGTCTATTTTGAATTAGATTCTATTGCCCACACTTTTTTCACTCTTTTAAAAGAATACTCTCTAGAAGAAGCCCATCAACAGTTGATCACCCAGTTCACCCAGAAAGAAGCAAATGAAATGATGGAAGAATTCCGTGTCTTTGAAAAAGAAGCTGCCAAAACCCAAAGATTTTTCAACCCATCCACCGAGATCACCTGTATTTCTTTGAATGTAGCTCAAGAGTGCAACCTTAAATGCAGGTACTGCTACGATAGTGGAGGCACTTACAGATCAAAGGAATTCATGACCCCCAAAGTAGGTGAAGCTTCAGTAGATTTCCTCTTTGAACAGTTGCGTATGAAAGACTGTTCTATAGGATTCTTTGGTGGTGAACCCTTACTAAACATGAAGTTGCTAGAACATTTAGTCCCTTACGCCTTTAAGAAAGGAGAAGAAGAGGGAAAGAACGTCCATTTCACCATTACTACCAATGGAACACTTTTGACAGACCACATCATCCAGTTTTTGAATGAGAATAGAATTGGTGTTGTCCTGAGCATTGACGGTCCCAGAGAAATACAAGATCATAATAGGCCTTTCAAAAATGGTGCTGGGTCTTATGATGTGATCTATCCTGGAATGAAGAAGCTGTTGGCATCTCGAAAAGGGAGGGTAACGGCACGGTCCACAGCTGTGGGAGATGACCTGTACTACACGATTTTTAATCACCTGGTACATCTGGGGTTCAGACAGGTACACATTGAACCTGCTACGGGAGAGACATTTGAGACAGAAAAGGTTATTTCCGATTACCAGAAGATCACCAAAGATATTCTGGAGAACATCTCAAAAGAAAGACACATTCTGTTTTCCAACCTCTCTGATTTAATGGGAAAGACCTATGTAACCACGAAGAGATACCACTGGTGTGGGGCTGGATTACGGTATGTAGGGATTTCTATAAAGGGTGAAATCTACGTGTGCCACCGATTTGTAGGTGTAGAAGAGCTTAACATGGGCACAGTCTGGGATTTTAACCCTGAAATTCTGACAGAAATACTTGATAATCAGGTGGATAATAGAATGCATTGTAAGAGGTGTTGGGCGAGGTACTACTGCGGCGGCGGTTGCATCTATGAATCGTATTACTACTTCAAGGACATCACAAAGCCGTATACAGAAAGATGTGAATTCTTCAAAACTGCTTTAATGTTATCTATTTGGTTGTATTCCCAATTGAAGGAGAAGGATCAGTCTATCCTGGACAGTATGTACCAGAAGTACACGCGTGACTACATGAAACAATGAAAACAGGCACAAGCAGGTAAAAAGATACTTGTGTATTGTGTGGGCTTTCAATCCTACTGTAGTCTGATTCTAAGGGAGGGGAGCTTGTAAGTGCGAGCAGGCCTTCTTGCCCCAAACCTCAAGACAGCGAAACACTTAAAAATGAGGAGGCACACAACCAGTGAGGTAACCACATGATAAATCCAGTAACCAATATCGCTCTCGCCACGGTGGCGGGAATAATTTTCTTTTGTGCAGTCCTGCTGATAAAAGAAAAGAGGAAACACTGGCCCATCTACATCGTCAGTCTCATCACAGCTTCTGTGTTGGACTGGGCGCCCGTATTTCTGGGAAGAATGGATGTCACCGGTGAAATGCCCACCCTGGTAGCGGTCCATGCGGGAGTAACCATCTTTTCCTATATCGTCCTGGTTATTGCCGTAGCGCTCACGCTCACCCGCACCAAAGAGTATGATCGCTTCTTTCTCGCTGTGTGGAGCGTGGCCTATCTCCTAGGATGGGTTGTCTTTCTAACCAGATAGATCAGGGCTGCGACAGCACTACTAGGGCCAGGTAGAACATCACCAGTCCGATGCCCTGCAAGACAGATCCCACCACAGCCATTCCAACCTCATGAGTACCCATGAGTATGGCTCCAATGAGTATGAAGGTAAACCCCACACCCATTGCGGCAGGTCTTACGTCCTTTATTTTGAAATAAAGGTAGATTAGAGCTACAATAGCAAAGAAACCCGCCAGTCCGTGGAGCATTCTCACAAATATGAGATGATAAGGCTGTTTGAATACGTATAGTCCCAACTCAGTTTTTTCTGTGGGAGCCAGGGCTGCAGCAAGCAGAACCACGACAAAGACAACAGGTGGCACTACCTTGTAAACTGTTTTCCTCACCATTCCGGGAGAGGGCAGCAGTACAAGGACTCCGGGAAGGACACCCACGTAGAGGGCAGTCATTCCTACAAGATACAGGACACGGGAGAAGACTTCTCCATTGCCGTACCCAAAGTCGATCAATGCTCTCAAAAAATAGCCAGTGCATCCCAGAAAGTAGACTGCAAAGTGGAGTGTGGGGCGATTGTGGGTTTTCGACCACTTTTGTACCAAACTCACCCCAAGAACCAGCCCTACCACTGCCACCAAGCTCTGACCGAAAATCACGCCAATGTGGATAGGATTCACCTCCTCTAAAGGCTGTTGAAAAACTCCTTCGCTTCCCTGTAGGGTTCCTCCCGGTTGAGAGGCTTCTCTGCATGAGCAGTCTTCACTGCAGTCAGTATTTTATTGACGACCCTGTGGAGGAGATGGATGTTGGCCTCTTTAGAGACCATTACTCCCATGGTAAACTCTCCATCCAAATAGAGGATGATGTTCCTCTTTTGGCCGTACACATACATTCTGGAAGCCTCATGCTTTTCCTGGAGGAATTTTTTCAGCCAAAAAATATCTTTGGAAACTGAGCTCAAGTCAGAATCGAAGTCAGATAACGCTGTTCTATCCTGGTGTAAGAGGAACGAACCTGCTACACCATGCACTACCGACCGTATGTCATCCGGTGCACTCATCATCATCTTTCACCCGTTCCCTATGAGGGGGAAATCCTTTATAATGTTTTCGGTTTCTCCATTTACTTGAGTATTCTACTTATGAATTCTCTTTGATATGATCTAAAAACTAATTAACTACTACTCCAGAGAGATGCGAATCATTCTCACGGCTAAGGCTTCCCACCCGTGGCAGTGCTGGCTCTGTGCTATGGTGACTGTCATCTCAATTACCTTCCCGGCACCTTCCTCTCAGAAGGTCACCAAGAACGGGAACGCTCTGCCACATAAAAGAAGAGGGTCCCTAAAAAAACGATCAAAGCCCCCAGAGGGTATATCCACACCACAGGGAATAAGCCGAAAATAAAGGAGCCTCCTGCAATCCCCAGGTCAAAGGAGGCAGTAAAAATGGAAAGGCTTTGAGCTCTGGCTTCTTCTGGAACCCTGTCTACTAACAATGCTGCCAGCGTGGGATAAACGGTACTGAATCCTAATCCGTACAGGAATCCTGAAAACAAAAGGGAAATCAGAGAATCTGATGAAGCGAGAAGGAGCAAGGCAACAGAGATGGTGAGTAACCCGGGGAGAATGATCTTTTGGCGACCTATGCGATCTGAGACCCTGCCTACAGGTAGTCTAATACCAATGGAAGAAAGTGCATAAGCTGTGTAAAAAAGTCCGAAATCAGAGACTTCATGAACAAAAAAGGGTAAAAAGGATATTATTGAACCATAGGTGATAGTGCACAAAAAAATGATTGCAGAAGGGAGAAAGGCTCCTTTGACTCTCCCTTTACTTAGTTCGTGCCTGTGAAAGGTTTCTCTCACGAAAAAACACAAGGACAAGGACAATGCTGCCAAGACAGCTTCTGTTGAAAACACGCCTCTAAAAGAGAAGTGAGTCTGCAGCCAGGTGCCTGCAGCAGGTGAACCTGACAACGCTAGCAAGGCTGCCAGCCCGAAGGCACCAAACCCCTCACCTCTCCTGGTGGGAGGAGACAGGTCTGCGATCATGGTTACTGAGGACGTGGTAAAGGCTGCAATTCCCAACCCGTGGAAGATCCTGACCAGGAGCAGGATTTTAACCGTAGATGCTGCATAATAGAAGAAGGGGGATACAAGAAAGATGAGAGCTCCCAAAATGAGCAGCATTTTCCTCCCATATTTATCGGTGAAAGTGCCAGCAAATGGTCTGAACAGAACGGAGGAAAGGGTGAACACGCCAATGATGATACCAACGTCTTTCTGTCCTCCTCCCATAGACTGCACGTAGAGAGGAAGGGTGGGAAAGAGCAGATAAAAACTGGAGAAGAATAGGCACGTACTGGTGAGGAGGATGAACAGGTTCCGTGTGTAGAGGGGCATCATGGTGGGTTATTAAGACATTGTATTAAGCTTTACTATTGCCAAAGTAAAATGCCACAGGTGACAGAATCGTCGACCAACCACAGGAAGGTTTATAACTCAAATGGAGTAACCTCGCCCATGAACATTGTGGTAAGAGAAGACCTGTGCTCAGGCTGCGGTCTGTGTGCAGCCAACTGCCCGCAGGGTGTGTATGAAGTGAAAGACAACAAATCCCGTGTAGTTAACAGGGAATCCTGTCTGGAATGTCACTTATGTGAAGTGATCTGTGAAAAAGGGGCGATCACGATTGAAGAACCGTGACTGAAGAGAGGGTACAAATTAAATGCTCATTTGTTCATTATCGTGAGAGAAAATGTGGACACCTTTTAACGTTCCCAGGCGTTCTAAAGATTCCAAAGCATCTACAGGATTGTAGAGCACGCCAACGATATTTTTTTTCTCCAGATTCTCTCTCAAGGGCGCAATATCACCGCAGTAGATGTAATCAGTCTCCCCATGGACGACAACGGATTGGTGTCCCGGTGTGTGCCCGGGTGTCGACAAAATGCTAACAGTGTCAGAGAAAGTGTAGTCGCCCTTCACGGTGATATAATCTGAGCCGTCAAAGAACTCCTGAATGTAGGCAGCTCTCTGGAAGCGGTGCGGGCTGTACGCGTACTCCAATTCCTGTTTCTGGACATAAACTTTGGCATTGCAGAATGACCTGTTATTCCCTGCATGGTCCATGTGCAAATGGGTGTTGATCACCACCGTAATGTCCTCGGGTTGCAACCCTTCCTTTTTTAAGCTGTGAAAAAGCGTTTCTGTCCGCTCTGTGGGATAGAACTTCTTGTAGGACTCGGGGAGTTCTCCTATGCCTGTGTCTATCAAAATCTTTTCTGATTCTGTCTCCACTAACAAGGGTTTTAGGGCAGCTTTGTAGGGTTTTCCGTAATAGGGTGCTTTCCCATACACGAGAAATCCCATGTCCAGGGTAAAAAACCCATCTGAGAGTAATTTTATCTTCATGGTTACCACTCAATTCCCTTTCGAGCTTGAACACCCTCTTTGAAGGGATGTTTTATCTCTAACATTTCTGTAACATAGTCTGCAACTTTGATGACCTGCCGGGGACAGTTCCTCCCCGTTAGTACTAATTCCACTGTTTTTGGCCTTTCCTTAATGAGGGCTACAACATCGTCTGCCGATATTAAGTTGAAATCTGTGGCTACATTAATCTCGTCCAGGATAACGATGTCATACTTTTGGGAAAAAATAATTTTTTTGGCATATTCAAATCCTTCCTGTGCCAATTTGATATCTATGGGGTCTGGATTCTCTTTTGAGACGAAATCTGGCCTTCCAACTTGCTTAATCTCAAAGTTGGGTAGTAATTTTGCTGTCTCCAGCTCTCCATAGTTGATCTTCCCTTTCATGAACTGGAGCATGTAGATGTGAAACCCATGACCGGCCGCCCGCACTGCCAGCCCCAGTGCTGCCGTGGTCTTTCCTTTTCCATTTCCTGTGTAAACCTGGACTCGTGCATTTTCCATGAAACACCTTCCGAGAGTGACATAAAAGGGTTTCGATCCTCATGCGCCTAGCGAGATTTTCTAACAGATTTTGAATTAACCACACCTGAACAAAAAAGAAGTAGGGAAAGAAGAGATGTATTGAGCTGTTTCCTGGCTTTTATCACTTTACGGGGTGTCCTCCTTCCTACCATTAGCTCAGCAGTAAGAGAGTAAGAAGAATTCAAAATAACTCCTCTGCTTAAAATTTTAGAAGAGAATAGCTGTGAGGAAATGGAAACCCATGGTTATTCCGAAGTGGATAGAAAAATTTATATACTTGAGATGAGGAGAGACAACATGACGCCGTGACAAGAGAGTGTGCACTGTCACGGGAAGATGGAAGGTAAAAAGGAGGTGACAACATGGATAAGAAGGAGCTGCTGATCATTGTTTTGGCGAGCGGAGTTTTCGCATTACTCGTGGTGACCAGTGCTGCTGCCGAGACAAGGAGTACGCCGCTGTATACGTTCAGGATGGAACAGGCGAGCAGTGAGATGAACTTTTTACCCACCGAGAGGAGTAATTTCACCTACAATACAGAAGATGGATGTACATTGAACGTCAACTCTCCAAAATGCTGTGCAAGTGCCAAAAATGGGGTCGCTGCTGATACAATCAATACATACGTAGGATGGACATGCTGGAAATCGTGCGACGGGTACACGTGTGACCTTTGGACATGCTGGCAGTCTTGCTCCGGGTACACGTGCGACATGTTTACGTGCGACATATCGTGCGACGGTTACACCTGCGGAGGATCCACCTGCTACTACATATCGTGCGATAATTTCACGTGCGGCTATGCTTACACGTGCGGGACATGCTATTACACGTGCTACGGCTATTACACGTGCTGGGACACGTGCTATACCTGCCAGGGCCAGGGATGGACCTGTGATGCTACAGGATGCCAGAACACCTGCTCACCTACGTGTCCTAATACGTGCTGGGATACCTGTCCTAATACGTGCTGGAATACTTGTGATGATCCTACCTGCGAAGACACATGCGGAGAAACCTGTGAAGGCCACACCTGCTATGAGACGTGCGATCGTACATGCGAGACGTGCGGTAAAATATGCCCACCTCTGCCATAACTGCAGGTCAGCAAACATTATCTTTTTTTCTTTTTCTTCTTTACCTTGTAATATCGAGAGAATTATACTAGAATTCAAGGGAAGTTGTTCAACCTGAGAAGACATAACCCTTATAAACTGTCATGGTGAGAACACGCCATGAAAAAGATGGTCATCTGGCTCCCAAACATTGATTCGTCCAGGTCCCGCACAGAGGGGAGAAAAATAGCCAAAGGGCTTGCTGTGAAGGAACCTACTCTCGCAGAGATGCAGGAGGCAGCAGAACACCTCACCCTGGACCCAGAAAAAGAGGAGGCAGAATACCCCAAAGACCAAGGAAAAGAGACAGGGACGCCGGGGAGGATTCTGGTAGAGAAAAAGTATCCCAAAGTCAAGACGCTGAAACTGCTCTGTGACGAAATCCGGAGGATACGCCAGGCCACTACTACATGATCACTATGAGAGTGAATACTACCTTGAATATTCGTGTCAGGTAGTGCTTGGATTTTATTTTAGAGTATTTTTCCAGTGCTCTCGGCTCACGTATTTATATGACCACATCACATGTGAGACATGACAAAGAAAGTATTCAAAGGCAACAAAAATGATCAAAAAAGGGTTGACTGATCTCTGATTGACTTGTTCACTGTATCACGTTAGCGCTCCCTCCTCCCGTATCTGGGTGGAGGCCGCACCTCTTCACGAGGCGTGGACCTCCTCCAGACATAGATTGCCACAATTACCACCATCGTTGTAACCAGTATAACGGCCAGAACGTTTCTATTCCTCTGCAAAGTCTTCTCTTGCAGCTGTTCTTCTTTCTGGAACTTTTGTATCTCTTCAATTAACGTATTACACTCTCCAACGTCTTCTGTGCGTCCCAATTCTTGGTACAGAGTCCTGGCCTCTTCAACCTTTTGCAGAGCCTCTGCATACCTCTCCTGCCCCAACAAGGCTCTCCCCTCTGAAACCAGCAAGTCCGCTTTCTGCACCAGGGCAGCAGTGTCCCCGCACTCAGATAATAACGTTAGACACTCCTGCACCTTTTTCGTGTTCCCGATCCTCTCGTAGAGAGATGTAGCTTCTTCAAAATAATGTGAAGCTTCTTCACAGTTCAACTCTTCCATTTTTTTCTTTCCTTCCTCAAAAAGTTTGTCCGCCTCTATACCCTGACCGGCATTGTACCTCAATGCAGCAATCTGCTTCATGAGGGCAGCATCCTCTGCCTCCTGTGATAGTGTCCTCATGTTATCCAAAATGTCCTGGGCTTCTTTGTATTTTCCCTCTTGTATTAAGTCCTGCGCTTCCTTTAACAATTCTGTCACTCTTCCTATCTTGCTCTTCACGGCTAACCAGCTAAAAACATTGAGAGCTAGTCTCCTGTGGTCAAAGTACTTAAAAGGCTCCTGCGGCCAGGGCGGGCCTGTTGCTGATGCACCTCGAAAGAGACTGGTGTCTCCCAGAGCGAAGACCCTCCCCTTCCCGGATTCAGCGCAGGCCATGACCACCAGCTCCTTCCCTTTCTTCTCATTAAGGGGGTCGTAGGTACCTCCTTTGTACCCATAAACTTCTGAAAGAGTGTCTCCGTACGTGCTTTCTCTCCCCCATGCTAAGGGGATTGCCTTTTTCGAAAGGCGCACAGAACATCCAGACACTAAGAAAATTTTTTGCACATTCCTGGTCACCGGATGATCATTGAAAAGGTCGATGATGGGAATCTCAGGGCGGGGCATGTCCAGCGTGAGATTATTTTCAGGGTCTACCACCACATCTCTCTGAAAGGCGATACCGTAGTAACTCGCCAGCACGTTGAAGTCTTCCACGTTCTGGGACGTTAAGATCCCGCTCTCGCCCATGAGGAAGAGACCTCCTCCCGTGTCTACGAATTTATGGATGGAAGTAAGCTCTTCGGAGGTGAAAGGCTGCGTAGGAACGGCGATAACCAGAACATCATACGGGTCCAGATATAAGATTGTCTTGGTGAACTCTACAGCGTAGAAATTGATCTCAAGTTCTCTCACCAGGGCATCGAGAATCCTCTGTACGTCCTGGGAGGTGTGACCCACATCGATGAGAATCTTCCCCTCCACATCCTGTGGCTGAGCAGGGGTGCAGAGAGATGCCGCCAGGAAAGTCAGGATTATCAGATTATGGAGTCTCATGAACACACTGTTGTAAGGGAACCAAAGAATTTAAGGGTTTCCTCTTCGACCAGTGTGTTTCCATTTCCATTTTAGCAGATTGCAGAGGTCTAAAGAGAAAGGTTCTTAAGTGCTGTAACGATACTGTCTTCATGAAAAAGATCATAGTTGTACTGGCACTGATCGTATTCATGGGATGTATTGGGCAGAAAAAGAGCTACACGGAACAGGAAAGCCTTGAAATTGCCCGGAAATTCGTCCTGAATGATTCTACGTACAAGTTTGATGGAGAAGATCTGAAGCACGTGGATACGGTAACGCTGCGGTGCCCTTCGTGCTGGGAGTTTGTTTTTGAGTTCACCTCACGGAGTGCAGGGTACGGGGACCGGAGTGGTATGATGGTGGCGCAGGTGATCACACAGCACAGAGCTGTCATTACGGTGGAAAATGGGAAAGTGACAAGAGCAGTCATGGACGGGGAATGGGACATGATCAATGAGAAGGAGATCGAGGGATGAGTGCTCCAAAAATGCAGGACTGACTGATAATTTTGTCTGACCCACTACACAGGTGGGGTAACTTTAAAAAGGGTGTGACCTATCTTTTTTCATGCGCTGGATACATGTTACAGCCATCTTTGCCATCCTTTCAGATGAGATCATTTTTACGGTAGCATATTTTGGGGTTTTGCCACTCTTTGGAATTCATTTGCCCCTGTCTCTGTATGTAGGGATCATAGCTGTTCTGGTGGGGAAGGACCTGATCGTGGTGAAGCTCATCTGGAATGTGGTAATTAGACCGCCACAAATGGGAAAGGAGACCCTCATAGGGAAGGTAGGGACTGCTTATACGGATATTGATCCTCATGGCACGGTGAAGATTGAGAATGAGTTGTGGAAAGCAGAAACGACGAATCCAGTGAAAAGGGGAGAAAAAGTTGTGGTTAGAAGTATGAATGGCCTTTTTCTGCACGTAGAACCCATCAACAACGAAGGCAATGAGGGTACACGTAAATGAACCTGAAGTGTATGGTAACGCTGGAGTTTAATTTCACCACGACTCTACGGCACCATAACGTTTTAAGAGAAAGCTCCAAGGTCAGGTCATGACCAGTTTCATCGTTGACTTAGACGGTGTCCTCAGAAGAGGGAACCACCCCGTAGAAGGAGCTCAGGAGGTACTGGATGCCATGGAGGATTATTTGATCGTCACCAATAACTCTACGAGGACTTCTATCATGTATTCAGAAGAATTACGCAAAATTGGATTATCTATCCCTGAAAAAAATATTTTTACTTCTGCGAGAGCGACTGCCTTATTTTTGAAGGAAAAAAGGGATTACACCACTGCATGGGTCATAGGAGAGAAAGGGTTATTAGAGGAGATTAAGGGAGTTGGGTACGAAATTACGGAAGACTGCGAATGCGTGGTGGTGGGGCTCGACAGGATGTTAACGTACCAGAAACTGGAGACAGCGTGCCTGGCCATACGGAAGAGTGCAGAATTCATTGGAAGTAATCCAGATTTAACTTTTCCAACAGAAAGAGGGATTACTCCTGGATGTGGATCTATTCTAGCCTTTTTAGAAGCATGTACAGATAAGAGGCCACTGGTAATTGGTAAACCCAACAGATTGATCATGGATTTAGCTTTGGACCAGTTAAGAGACCGCAATGCCTACGTAATTGGTGATCGTTTGGATACAGATATACAGGCAGGCTTAAACACGGGATTAAGAACGATTTTAGTGTTAACGGGGGTGGAAACCAGAGAAAGTCTGAGGTTATCTGGCATGCAGCCTGACTTTGTTTTTGAGAACTTGAAAGAGTTGAGAGATTTCATTCAAGAGTTAAAATAGTATTTTAGTGATACTGTTCTGTATCAATTGATTCGTCTTTTGAGTCTCTCGAGGAATCAATCTTACCTTCATCGACTTAGCAATTCACCTTCATCTATTTCTGGGAACTATTGCATTTTTCTAATAAATGTCATTTTTCAGGATTGAATAAATATTTCTCCTTTTCTTCCAAGGTTATAAAAAACTTGTCACATATTGTTTATATTATCTTCCTTCTTCTACAAAGAAGTAGAGAAAGATGCTGAAAAGTGTCTTGATCATAATACCAACTATCATTTAAACAGCTGAACTGATGATGAAGATATGTCTTCAAAGAGATAAAAGGAGGCGTCCCATGCAGAGGCAAAACAGAAACGGAGATGAATGGCCCGGGTGATAATATGAGAAGAAGGATCACACCAGTTGATGAGTCATTCTGGAATTTTCTGGTCAAGATGGTTATTGTACCTTTGGGTGATAATTGGCCAGGTTAATCTTTTATCACTTTATTCTTTCTTTTTTTGGAGGTGATTCTATTCCAATAACAAATATACTGAAGTTAGAACATGAAAAAAACTCGGAATGTCGTGTAACTAAGGGGTTGTCAAGTCTTATGGTGTTCCTCACGTCGCATCGCAGAACATAGTAGATCACTGCTATGAATGATTCGATTAACAGAACAAACTGATAATCTGAGAGGTCACACCATTTCGAGCACCACATAATTTGACAACCCCTAACTAAATTCAAAGATAATCTGTGGCTTGAAAAATCAAGATCTTTTGAGAGAATCCGCATATATCTTGATGTCCTGAACGAAGAAATATCTGGACTCCGACTGATTATGCAAGGTAAGTCGGTGAAATTCATAGGCGACGCTTCTTATGTTATCGAATTACCTCAGGAGAAGGATTTCATGCGTCTCGACATTAAGATGAATACATTGGCAAGCAAGTGAAGGGAACTTGCGGCACATATAATGAAACTGATACTGAGGTTGTTCTACGCTTTCTAGAGCCTTTAGAAAAGGGAAAATACGCCTTGGCCTTTGATCTCCATTCAAGTAGCTATGAGAAATCGAGTTTCTTGAGGTTTATATTAGGGGGCTGTCGCTGGAGATACATATCCAGAAATTTCTATGGCGGAATCAAAAAAGAGGATAACGAGTTTATTGTAGAATGTCAAAGAATAGAATTTTGGATAGTCCCTCCCTATGGCGGAATTCTCTGGCAATTTGAACCAGATAAGAATTATCTTCGTTTCACTGAGATGACCAAAGAAGCCGTGACCATACTTCAGAATGACTATAAAATACCTGAACCTGGTCCACCTGGCAGAATTGCCTTTCAGTGGGAAGAGAAAAGGAAGTTTGGAAATGGTGGACCATCAATGATGTCAAAAATTGAATGCTACTTTGCACTAGGTTCGCCCCTTGTTCTCATTTTCAGCATTGGAGGCTTTGTAGGTTTTATAATGGCTATCCTTGCTCTCTTGTTATAATTTCTTCATTCAATATATCCAAGTCACAATCTACATCATCTAACTAAAGTAACCACACCCATCTCAAAACCTCAGAAGAGCCTAAACCCCTTCGGCAGCTCCCCCAAGTATTCCCTGAACCTTTCTGGCCATTTTTCTGGGTTCAACCCTTTCTGGGCCAGAAATGCAACAGCCCACCTCTGGAGCCCGATCCCACTGCAACCTGACCACAGTTCACCCTTTTGTGCTTTTATGTTGAAGGCTTTCGTAAATTTGTTGCCAGAGATGGTGAGGTTCTGAAACTCTAGCCAATTCTCGGTCTCATCTCTCCTTCCACGGTAGGGAAGATAGGCCTCAAAATCGGTAGTTCCCACAATTTTTTGGTCAGTCTCCTCCACACCCGCCAACCCTGACTGCTGCATGTACCAGGGAGTCACCCATGCCATGCGCCACTCAAGGTCAAGAACCTCGTTGAAGATGTGGCTGTACCTTTCCATCATTTCCTCACGCAATGTCACTAACTGGTCTTTGGTGCCCATGTAGACGATCTCAATGCGGTGAAATTCATCTGTCCTCTCCAGTCCGTGCCGTCCTCCCGATTCATACCTGGCAGAAACAACGGTGTTCTCATAGATTTTGAGCGGCAAATCCTCCTGTGGGATGACTGCAGAGTGAAAGGACCAGTAAATGGCGGGGCACTGAGCGTATACGATGCCTCCCTTCGGTTCAGACACTAACGTTCTGAGAAGGTCTCCAGGAACCTCCCTCGTGATAGAGACCACGTCCTTAAAATGCTCCCAGAGACCAGGGTCTCTGCTCACCGGCTCTGAGAAATAGTACACCTCGTTGGGGACGCCTACCATGTGTCCTGTCCTGATCCAGATATCAAAGGGGATGAAATTCGATTCTATGACCTCTTGAAATCCTAAGGGCTGGAGCAGTTCTTTGAGTGCTATTTCTCGCATTGCATTCAGGATGGCCACGACCTGGGGCCTGTAGAACCACTTCCCCTTCGTGGGTCCCTGTTTTAACCAGGATAGGGTAATCATTTCCTCCGTGGGGTCTTTATCCCACACAGGGGGTTTGGGTGGTGTTTGTTCCATCAATTCCCAGAATTCTTCCTTTCCTGCGTAGTACTGGGCATCAATTTTTTCTTTAATGCGGTTGATGATGCGGTCAATGTAATTTTTGGTGATAAAGGTCTCATCGAGAGTGTCAAAGGTTAGTGTGCAGGTTTTATCGGCAAAGGAGATGGTAGTGACGAAAGGGATCTGTATGGGGGTTAAGGGGCTCTTTTCGAGGGGGAAGGTGATTTCATATTTTTGGATGCGGGCTGTTTTGATGCCAATTCTGAAGGTTTTGCCGAGGGATTCAGCCAAGCATTTTTTGATTCTGTAGAATAGTTCGTGGGCGGAAGTCTCAGAGGATATCTTGACTGAGATATTGTTCTTTTCAATCGTAATTGTAGAAGTATAGGTTGGGTCTTTGGGTTTGGTGATTTCTTCTTCACAGTGGGTGAAGAGGGTTTTTATCTCTAGAGTCAGACTCTCCAGGGATTTTGTTGCTTCGTACGTTCCATTGAGTACATACTCCATAGTACACCTCACTATTTTCCACGATTTGTTATATATATCGCACAATTCTTTTGGTTGAAATAATCATTTTTCATTCAAATTGTACTCAAATAAATTGATTCTTCTATTTATTGTAAAACCAGACAACAATAAAGATCAATATGACCATGAACCCGATCTATACAAATGTGCAAAAATGTTTTACATTTCCATCTACTGATAAAAGTTGAATAAAAGGTAGCTTACAAAAGTGAGAGAGACCTTCTTTTCAGAGAATGCAGAGAACATTATATGGTGGGATATAAGACATGTTTTATCATAAAATGCCTCTTCTGATCAGGTTAGGTTAAAGCTTTTAAAAAGTGCAACACACAAATACTATCATATCTCCACCTGTTTATTACACCAGCAAAACAGCCAGTATCCCTGTTAAAAAAATTCCATCAAAGGTCCCCGCGCCTCCAATGGATGCCACGTGAGCTCCCAAAGTCTTGATCTTCCCCAAATTCAAGAGATCAGCCCCAATCAAAACGCCCAGAACGCCGCACGTGTACGCTAAGACTGTCCTTGAACTCTGGGGGAATATAACTCCCAACAGAACGGCCACTGCAGCAGAAACCAGAGGCGCCACAAACACGGGCATAGCAATCCCCACCCCAGGGACAGGTCGTGAAACCATATAGCAAATTGCAACACAGATGAGGGTTCCAATCACAATTGCAGGGATCATACGAGGGAACTTCAAAATTAAATACGCTGAAATCAAAACGGGAATAACAGCTCCCCCAAAGTTGGCCGCAATCACTGTAGTTACCGTCCTCCTCTCAATCACTCGTTCTGGAAAGAACCCAAAGTATCTCGGAGGCCTGTACGTCACAAAAGTGCCCTCCGATTCCACCTCTTTTAGAGGAATGTTGACAAAACTGCCAATGAGTGATCCAAATAATAATAGAAAGGCAAAAAATGGGTTAAATCCTAATTTGGTAAAGGATATACTTATGATGTTGATGAAAAGCATGAACAGTAACAGGGGTACCAGGATGAGAAGAAGGAAAAAGAAGGACATGCTCACGGGAATTTGAATCATTCTGTCCATGAGGAAATGAGGACTTTCATTCTTATAAGTGTTTGGGCAGCAATCGTCTGTCAGAAGAAGAGTGGTAAACAGTTAATCTTTTATCCTCATCTACCTATGACATCCCATGAGAATTGTGGATTTGAGAAGTGATACCTTTACCTTACCCACCCCTGAGATGATGAAAGCCATACAAGAAGCAGAATTAGGAGATGACGTCTTTCAGGAAGATCCAACGGTGAACAAACTCGAAAGGCTGGCAGCAGAGAAAATAGGAAAAGAAAAGGCGTTATTCGTCACGAGCGGCACCCAGGGAAACGTGGTCTCCTTGCTCACGCACACAGAGCGTGGGGATGAAGTGATCATGGAAGCGCAGTCTCACACCTACCTGTATGAAGTGGGCGCCATGGCAGCTTTAGGTGGGTTGATGGCTCACCCTCTATCGGGGGACAAGGGCATTTTGAACCCAAAAGATGTGGAAAAAGCGATACGAGGGAGTAACATCCATTATCCCAGAACCCGATTGCTGTGTGTGGAGAATACGCACAACAATGCGGGAGGGACAGTCGTCACGGTGGAGCAGATTAAAGCGTTAGCTGATGTGGTGAAACCGAAAGATATCAGAATGCACCTGGATGGTGCGCGCGTGTTCAATGCAGCCACAGCGTTGAATACAGATGTCAAGAAGGTCACGAAAGAGTTTGACTCGGTGATGTTTTGTCTATCCAAGGGGTTGAGTGCACCCGTGGGTAGTATGGTGTGCGGATCTTCTGAGTTCGTCGACAGAGCCAGAAAAGTGCGGAAAATGCTGGGCGGCGGCATGAGGCAGGCAGGTGTACTGGCGGCGTGTGGGGTTGTAGCCTTAGAGAAGATGATAGATCGATTGAGAGATGACCACAAGAATGCACGAAAATTAGCAGAAGGGTTATCACACATGAAAGGGATCTCCATTGAGCTGGAGAGGGTTCAGACCAACATTGTCATCTTTGACGTGTCCCAATTGGGGGGATCTGAAAAGTTCATCAGTGAACTGGACAAGAAGGGTGTGAAATGCCTTTCCAGAGATGAGAACGTGGTGAGGATGGTGACCCACCGCATGATAACGGAAGAGGACATTGATTACGCTTTAGAGAGGATAAAAGAGGTGGCTGCATGAGAGTAATACGGTCAGATAATGCTCCACAACCGGTGGGGCCCTATTCGCAGGCAATAGAAGCGAATGGGTTTGTCTTTGTCTCAGGACAGCTAGGGATTAACCCGAAAACGGGTGCGAAAGTGGAGGGTGGTATAGAGAAAGAGACAGAACAGACGCTGAGGAATATTGAGGCCATCTTAAAGGAAGCGGAGCTAACCTTGAGTGAGGTGGCAAAGGTTACGGTGTACCTAAAGAATATGAGTGATTTCCCCACGATGAATGAGGTCTATTCCCGGTTTTTCTCAGAGCACAAGCCAGCACGCGCCACTGTGGAGACGAATTTGGTGAAGGACTTTCTGGTGGAAATTGATGCTGTAGCAGTGAAGAAGTAGTGACAACCCCCATCTGGAGCAATATCGGGATTCGGTGGATAAATAAGAGAATTACATCTAATCGTTCAAAGCTTTCAATATTTCCCCATGGAAATCAGGTAAAGCACAAATAATCTTTTTTCCCCTAAACTTCCCCTTCTCATCAAAGAACCCATCCTTAAAAGGATCTTCTCCCCTTTCATCTGTCACCAAAACCCCGCAAGCTTCCGCAATGATCTGCGCGCCCGCAATATCCACAATCCGCACTTTCTCTCTCAAGTCCACCAGCGCCCTCACATTACCTGCAGAAACGTATGAAAGCTCCAGTGCTAAAGAACCAAAACACCGCCACGATTCGCATAAGGGAAGGATTTTCTCATACCCCTCACCAATGTATCCGCACGCAACAGATTCTGCGCAATCTGGATGAATTTCTTTCCCATTCTTTGACGGGTTCCCCTCTTCAAAGGCTTCATAAACATCTTTTGTACACAAATCTTTCACAAATCCATATTTCCTTTCTCCCCAGAAAGCTACAGACACTGAATAGAAGGGAATCCCCAAAACAGCATTGATAGTACCATCCAAGGGGTCCAGAATGATCTTCAGATCGCCCTCACCCACTATCCCTGACTCCTCCGTTATCAACTGGCATTCTATGTCATTTTCCTCTACATACGTAATAATGACATCTTCTGCCACCCTATCAATGTGGACGGTCTTTCCTCCCACATTCTCACCGGTGAGCCTTCCTGCCCTGGCAGTCCCCACGAGCGGTGCAACCTGTTCTTCAATCAAAGCTGCCATGTCCCGTGCTGTTTCAGGATAATCCATCTACCCTCTCCTCCTCAATGACCACATGGCCATCACCAGGAAAACGACGGCAAATCCCATCAAGGCCACAACATCAATCCACACCTTCTCCAGTCCCCAGCCTCTCACCATGACGGCACGGCACGCGTCCACCGCATACGTCAGCGGCACCAGATACGATGCAGGCCACAACCATGACGGTATGGCCTCGAGAGGCCAGAAAATACCTGAGAGTAAAAAGGCGGGTAACACCACAAAGGGAAAGAACTGAATGGCCTGCACCTCCCTCTTTGCCAGACTTGAGAGCAGTATACCCAGAGACTGGCTCACCACGGCCAGTAATGCAATCACGGCAAAGGCAACCATCACATTCCCTGCAATGTGTATATCAAACACGACTGTTCCCACCGTTAAGAGTAATGCAGACTGCACCATGCCCAGAATACCGAAAGTCACAGCGTACCCTGTAACGATTTCGCTCTCCCTCAAGGAGGTTGCCAGTGAGCGGTCCAGGGTACCGGAGATGCGTTCACTGACAAACGAGATCAATGTGAGCAATATGGTCAATAAATACGCGACGAATGACAGAATACCGGGAAAGAAGTAGTCCATGAACTTTACATTCTCACCATATACGGGGTCTTCCTTTATAGTAATGAGTGGTTCTTTCCCCATGCCTTCCATCGTGTCCAGAATGGCCTTGTTCACACTCTTCATGATCGCATTTGCCACATCGACATTACTCTTATCTATGAGGAGCTGAACAGCAGACGGTGAAGCCTTTAAGACGTCATTACTAAAGGTCTTGGGAAAGATGATCACGGCGTAGGCCTTCCCGTTCTCAATTTGTTTTTGCGCTTCATCTGCATTCTCCATCATCTCTACATCCATTACTTCTCTGTCTAAATTGAGAATAATCTTCTCTGAGAGTGAAATCATCGTATTCCCCGTTAAGACTCCTTCATCAGTGTTAATGACTATGACGCGCACATTTTTAACATCCCCGCTGAAAGCAAGACCAAAAACGAACATAGCAAACAAAGGAGCGATAAACATTAGGGCTGGTGTCCTCCTATCATTTTTTAAATCACGAAATACTCGCTTGACAACGGAAAAAACACGGTAGAACTTCATGGATTCACCTCTTTTCTGGAAAATTCCATAAAGGCGTCCTCTAAAGAGTCTGTCTTCGTCTTTTCAAGGAGTTCAGTGGGGTTCCCTTCTGCAATGAGGCGCCCTCTCCTCATGAACCCAATTTTATCACAGCGCCTCGCCTCATCCATGTAGTGGGTAGTTATGAGGACTGTCACTCCTTTTTCTTTGAGCGCACGGAAGTAATCCCACAAAGAGAATCTGAGCTCAGGGTCCACGCCTACTGTGGGTTCATCCAGAAAGAGGAGACCAGGTTCGTGGATTAAGGCGCACGCGAGAGACACCCGGTGCTTCATGCCCCCACTCAAGGTCGCAACGAGTGAATCTCTCCACTTTTCCAGGTCTACAAAAGCCAACAGCTCTTTCTCCCTCTCTTTGATTGCATCCTTTGGAAGCCCAAATATCTCACCATAGAACTCCATGAGCTGGTGCACGGTCAGTCCCAGGTAGAGGGCAGTCTCCTGGGGCATGTATCCGATGGATGAGGCTGTGCTCTTGTCAGGGACTTTTTTTCCTAAGACGAATGCCTCTCCTGACGTTGGTACCAATAAGTTGCACAACATCCTGATTACTGTAGTCTTCCCCGCTCCATTGGGGCCCAATAATCCATATATTTCACCTTTTACCACTGTTAGATCCAGTTCATCAACTGCAGTAAAATTCCCAAACTTCTTGACGAGGCGAGAGGTCTGGATAATAGGTTCCATTTTTTCACCACGAGAGCATTGATTCACTAATATATATCCTTTGTCATGACCCTGTTCCGTCAGTTCAATGAGTCTTTCTGCAGTCAGATGTGTATCCTGAAGAAGCCTAAAGACAGTGAAACCCAATGTAATTGATACGATCTGAATAAACACACAGAATATGGGCAGGAGCTTTTTTTTTTGGAGGGTGAAGCTCATCTTCCCTCCGGCTATTGAAACCAGACATCTAGACTTCATGGATAGTTTAGTAGCCAGTATTGGTCATGACTATAACGTCATCTGAGGTGGGCTATACAAAGATTTATAAATGAGTAAACAAAAGTGTTTACAGTGATAGAATGGTTCAAGTTCAGTTGAGAATTCCTGAGGAGAGCATTGAGGAGATTGACAAGTGGGTTTCCAAAGGGAAATTCAAGAATAGAAGTGACGCCGTCAGAACGATACTGGCCTTATACCAAGAAAGAGAGAAAACTCGTGAATTCTACAGGATGCTCGTTGAAAGGAGCAACGAAGCAAAAGAGAATCCTGAGATACTCATTCCGTTAGAGGATTTAGATGAGTTATGACGTTCTGCTTCATCCAAGGGCGAAAGCATATCTGGAAGATCTTAGTCAAGAAGTGGGAAAAAGAATTAGAAAAAAATTAGAAGAACTTAAGAAATATCCAGAAAGGGGTAATCATCTGAAATACTCCGCATTCTGGTCATTAAGGATTGGAGATTACAGAATCATTTATGAAGTAAATAAGAAAGAGCAAAAGATAGTTATACTGTTTATTGGACACAGGAAAAATGTATATGATGACTTTTCAAAATTATTTTAGGAGGAACCACCATCTGTCTTTTGCTATTTCCATGGCCTCTTCAACAATGTTCTCCCCAGCAACATTGGCCACATATTCATGCTGTTCCAAAATGTACTGAGCAGTGTGAGAGATGAAAGGTTAGGAGTGCAGCCTAGGGCGTCTGTAAATCCCTGTACTTGCCCCAAGACTGTTTATGAGGTCATGAAGTTGTGAGGGTTACCTTTATATATTAAAGAGGAAAGAATGTACCATGAAACTCATCTTCAGCAGTATCATAAAGAAGGAAAAAGGAGGAGGCTATGTAACGTTCTGTCCAGAGCTCGGTGTCTACAGTCAGGGGGAGACTATTGAGGAGGCTAAGATAAACCTGATTGAAGCAGTTGAGTTATACCTTGAAAGCGCAAAAGAGCTCGGAATTCTGCAAGAGATATTGGAAGAAGCTGGTCTCAAATCTGAAGACCTGAAAGAAGATGTCCTTGTCATGGATGAATACATAGCAACCTCTCTTCAGGCTCAGATAGTGGTGTGATGAAGCTCCCTGTTCTATCTGCTCGTGAAATCATAAAGATGCTTGAGAAAAAAGGTTTTGTCATATTGAGACAAAAAGGAAGCCACATATCCTTGTACAGGAAAACTGGAGAAAAAACGCTTCTAGTAGTTGTTCCAAACAAGAAGGAAATCAAGATAGGGACTCTCATCGGAATTCTCAAACAAGCAAACCTCACAAGAGAAGAATTTTCAGATTTGCTGAAAAAATGAGACTCATTAGAAAAACCCAGCCCACAAAATCATCGGGACTCTGAACCTGAATCCTCAGACTACTACGGAACAATCCCTTCAAAATTGCCTCTCATTTTTCACAACATCATTTGGATATTTTCTGCTTTTCGTTGTTCTAGCTCACTCCATTTGACTACTACCTATCCCTCACTTTTTTTCTCACCAGTTCTTCAATATTCTCCACAATCACGTTAAAATCCTCCAGAAAATTACTCTCAGAAAGCACGAAAGGCTTTCCTTCGTCTCCACTTCTAACAATCCTTGCATCCAGAGGTATCTTCCCCAGGAATGGGATCTTCAATTCATCAGCTGCCTTTTCACCTCCTCCTGACCCGAATACGTCCACCTGCTCCAAACAGTGAGGGCACCTGAACCCACTCATGTTCTCAATAATCCCCAGAATCGGCATGCCGAGCATCTGGGCAAACGTAATGGACTTCCTCACCGATAGCAGGGCCACCTCCTGAGGAGTGGTCACAATGATGACCCCATCACATCTTGGGATCAACTGCCCAATACTCAGTGGTTCGTCCCCCGTCCCGGGGGGTAAATCAATGATCAAGTAGTCCAGCTCCCCCCATTTTACCAGCCCCAGAAAATCTTTGATCATCTTCATTTTGACAGGCCCTCTCCATATGACAGGCGAATCCGTACTGGGCAGGAGAAAAGCCATTGACATGACCTTCACACGGGGAGGAACCTCAATGGGTTCAATACCTTCCTTGGATGCCGAGGGCACAGCTTTTTCAATCCCCAGTAACTTGGGGACAGAGGGCCCGTGGATGTCGCAGTCCAATAATCCCACTGATTTCCCTCGCTGAGAAAGGGCCAGGGCCACATTCACTGCCACCGTACTCTTTCCCACTCCTCCTTTTCCACTCATCACAACCAGGACATGATTAACATTTCGCAGGTTGTCCTGGATCTCTTTATTGTCTGGACGTCTTCCCTTCATAAAATCTCCTCTCTGTTTTGAGGTTTTTGATTTCTCATCCTCTAAAGTATTCCTACTCCTTCTGTGGGAGGGCTTTCCCCACACCAGGTCGTCTGCACCCTTTTTTGTGCCACTTGAATTGTTTCAACTACCCCCGCAAACGCATAACCCAAAAAAGTAACTGCATCAATTCCATTTCAATGTGGAATTATCCACCGAGTTTTGAAAAGTGAATCACAAATCCAGCGCCTCAAGGTGCTCACTATTTCACCTTACTCTTCATCCTGTCTGCAAAACTCAATTTCTCCACAGTATCACCAAAGGATTCAGCCAATTTTTCGATCAAGTCCTTTTGCTCTGACGTCAGCTTCTCAGGCACCTTTACCTTCACCATGCAGTACAAATCCCCCTTCCCTCCGTAACTCATGGACGGCAGACCCTGTCCTCTCAACCGGAACACTGATTCCGGCTGGGTCCCTGCAGGTAGCGTTATTTCAGCAGAACTACTCAACGTGGGGATCTCGATCTTCGTTCCTAAGGCTGCCTGTGCAAAACTGATGGGCACCTCACAGTACAAGTTATTCCCTCTCCTCTCCAGGAAAGGGTGGGGTTTCACGTGCACGACTACGAACAAATCACCAGCACCACCCGGACCCATCTCACCCTGGCCGCCCATCCTGAACTGTACCCCCGATTCCACGCCCGAAGGGATCTTTATGGAAATCTTTCTCCCCTTGGAAACAATTCCTGTTCCCCTGCACTGATCGCAGGGATTTCCCACCATTTTTCCCCTCCCCCTGCACTTATCACAGGTAGTAATGCTCACCGTCCTCACGAATGCAACCTGGGAGACGTGCTGCACCTGCCCGCTCCCTCTGCAGGTCGGGCACACCTTGACATCTGCAGGAGTTTTCCCCCCTGTCCCTTTACATTGAGGGCAGGGTTCCCTGCGCTTCACGTTCACTTCCTTTTCGACACCTGTTAACACATCGTTCAAAGAAACTTCAACGTCCACCCGTAAATCAGCCCCTCGAGGAGGACCTCTTCTCCTCCCGAAAATATCCTGCCCAAAGGTGTCCCGTCCAAAGATCCTGCCGAGAATATCTTCAAGCCCACCGCCAAAGATGTCTTCAAAGTCAGTGAAATGAGAGAAGTCAGTCCACTGGAACCCACCAGTACCAAAAGAACTCCTCACCCCTTCGTGACCAAACTGGTCGTAACCCTGACGTTTCTGCGCGTCCATGAGCACTTCGTAGGCTTCAGAGATTTCTTTGAACTTCTCCTCTGCCTCGGCCTTGTTTGGATTGACGTCAGGATGATACTGCCTGGCCAGCTTTCGGTAAGCTTTCTTGATCTCGTCAGGTGAAGCATTCCGGGGAACGCCCAGAACGTCGTAGTAGTCTCTGTTCATTCAGTGACCTCATCTCCAGGTCTAGTCTTTGACCTCGTAGTCTGCATCATACGTCTTGTCTGACTTTGGTTGATCCTGAGATTGATCCTGGCCCTGCTGCTCTTGTGACTGCGATTGCGACTGCTGGTACTGCTGCTGGGCCTGCTGGTACAGTCTCTGGGACACAGAATACATGGACGTGTTTACCGCTTCCATGGCATCCTTTATCTCTGTAATGTTTTCTCCCTTCATGACCTCCTTCAGCTTGGTTAAAGCTTCCTCAATCTTCGTTTTCTCATCAGGGCTCACTTTTTCTTTTAGTTCCTTTAACATCTTCTCCGTGCTGTACACCAGGGTGTCTGCTTGGTTCTTTGTTTCCACCAGCTCTCTCCTCTTCTCATCTTCTTGAGCGTGCTCCTCTGCTGTTTTTCTCATCCTGGTAATTTCTTCCTTTGATAAATTCGTCGTCGCTGTTATCTTTATGCTCTGCTCTCTTCCTGTCCCCAAATCCTTGGCAGTGACGTTCATGATTCCGTTGGCATCAATGTCAAAGGTGACCTCGATCTGTGGAAGGCCGCGGGGTGCAGGAGGAATTCCACCCAGGATGAACCGCCCCAGCGTGTGGTCATCGTAGGCCATGGATCTCTCTCCTTGGAGTACGTGAATCTCTACGGAGGGCTGATTGTCTGAGGCTGTAGAGAAGATCTGTGACTTTCTCGTGGGTATGGTCGTGTTCTTCTCGATTAACTTGGTAAAGACCTGCCCCAATGTTTCAATACCCAGTGACAGTGGCGTCACGTCCAGGAGCAACACGTCCCGAACCTCTCCTCCCAACACACCTGCCTGGATGGCTGCTCCCAGGGCCACACACTCGTCTGGATTAATGTCTTTGTGGGGTTCAGTCCCGAAGTACTCTCTCAAGAAATTCTGTACGTGGGGCATCCGCGTGGAACCACCCACTAAGATGAGCTTGTGAATCTGGGCTGGTGTCAGCTTGGCATCGCGCAGAGCAGTCTCCAGAGGACCTCTCGTCCTCTCCAGGAGGTCCTTGGTCATGTTCTCAAACTTGGCCCTGGTCAGTGACAGCTCCATATGGAGAGGACGACCTGATTCATCTGCTGTAATAAATGGTAGACTAATAGCTGTTTCCATTAACCCTGAAAGCTCTATCTTAGCCTTTTCTGCTGCATCCCTTATCCTCTGCATCGCCACCCTGTCTCTGGATAGGTCTATGCTGTGCTCTCTTCTGAACTCATCGACCATCCAGTCCATGACCCGCTTGTCCCAGTCGTCCCCACCCAGGTGCATGTCGCCGCAGGTAGACTTGACCTCGAAGACGCCCTCACCAATCTCCAGTATGGACACGTCAAAGGTCCCACCACCCAAGTCGTACACCAGAATCGTCTGCTCCTGTTCCTTGTCCAACCCATAGGCGAGAGCAGATGCGGTGGGCTCGTTGATGATACGGATGACATCCAACCCTGCAATAGTACCTGCGTCCTTGGTTGCCTGCCTTTGGGAGTCGTTGAAGTAAGCGGGCACGGTGATCACGGCTTTCTGGATTTTCTCACCCAGGTAGTTCTCTGCATCTTCTTTCATTTTCTTTAAAATCATGGCAGAGATCTCCTGAGGCGAGTACACAGTCTCTCCAATTTTTACCCTTGCATCGTTGGAAGGCCCTCTCATCACCTCGTACTGCACCTGCTTCCGCTCCATGTCCACCTCGTCGTAGTACCTCCCCATGAACCGCTTTATAGAGTAAACCGTCTTCTCAGGGTTAGACACGGCCTGCCTCTTGGCCACCTGGCCGATTAATCGTTCTCCTGTCTTCGAGAACCCCACCACAGAGGGAGTTGTTCTCGAACCTTCTGCATTGGGGATTACCACAGGTTTTCCTGCCTCCATGACTGCCATGCAGGAGTTCGTGGTCCCCAAGTCAATTCCCAAAATCTTCATGACATCACCTCTTGCCTACCTTTACCTTTGAAGGTCGCAACACACGGGTTTTGAATAGATAACCTTTCTCACATTCCTCGAGAATAATATCTTCCTCATAATCACCTACTGCTGTTAAGACAGCTTCATGATAATAGGGATCAAACTCTTTTCCCACAGCTTCTATGGCGGAAAGTCCCTCTGTCTCCAGGACATTCTTTAACTGAGAGAAAATCATGGTCAATCCCTTTTTAAAAGAATTCATGTCGGAGTTTTCAACAGTCAAGGCTCTCTCGAAGTTATCCAGTACAGGAAGCAGGTTCAAAACTAAGCGCGCATTTGCCTGTTCAGTATACTCAGCCTGTTCTCTTTCTGCCCTTTTCTTGTAGTTTTCGAACTCTGCCTGAACACGCTTCGCCAGCAAAAGGTACTCTTCTGCCTCCTTCTCTTTTTTCTCGATCTGTTCCTGCAGCGCCTTCATTTCCTCAATAAGCTCACCCCTGATTCCTTCCGAAGGTTTCTCTGCCCTTCCCACTGGTTCTTTTAATTCTTCCATTTCTTCCAACTCTTCCAATTCAGTCTCTGATTCTACCTCTGATTGAACTTTTTTCACAAGATCACCCTATTTCCACGACCAATTCGTCCCCATCCATGCGCTGGGAGATGATTCTGGCACCGTGTGGTACCTCGAACTGTTTGAAGTATGCATCTTCATTCTTGTAAGCCTTAATTTCCACTGATTCTTCCAACTTCCGCACATCTACGTCCTCCTCCCTCACTCCTGGTAATTTCACCCTGATGAGCATGTGCTTTCCTACTTTTTGAGCCCTCCCCTCAGGTTCCATGACTTTTCGAGGAATGGCCCGGGGTTTCTCCCTCTGCTGCTGTTCTTCATCAGGTCCCGTGACAGGCACTCGCACCCCATACCTGTCCGTTCTCACCCGGCGATCCCCTCCCACAGATGTGATGCGGATGCTGAACCCGGTAACACCGTCCCTGAACAGAGAGTCCAGGATGTCTGGCTCCTCTTTTATCTTCTTCCCACAATGAGGACAGTACCTCCACTTGTCCGACAGCACATTTCCACAGTAATTGCACAACATTACAGCCTCACCACGCCTTTTTCTCCAAGATTATGCATTATTTTAAGGATTTCCTCCTCTGAGATCTTGCATTTATCAGCAATGTCTGCCATAGACACCTCCCCACCAGCTGCCACCACCTCGAAGAGGACACGCTTCTCCAGAGTATCCAGGTTCAATTCATCTATTAACTTCATGGACAGCCACCTCACTCTGGCCAGGAGATTTTCTATATACATTTTCGCCTGGGTGAGTCGGGACAACTCTTCCACGAGATCCTTGCACATCTTCCTGTAGTGTTCAATACGCCTGATCCTCTCTATGTGCTCTACCCTACTCTGTAATTCCTTAAACTCTGGAAAATGCTCCAGGAGAACCTTTAAATCCACATGAGGGTTCAGTACATACACCCTGAAAAAGCCGGGCGTCAACGTGAATTCCAGATTGAACTTCTCGTTAACCTTGAAGTACTTTCTCGGAGACCCTCTGGGCTGCTTCTCCACATACAGCTCGATGACACCAAATTCTTCCATAATCCTCAGATGATCATTAATTGCCTTCTGTCCTATGTTCAGCAACCCTGCGATTTCTGTCGTGTATCTGGGTTTTTCTGCCAGTAATGCAAGTATCATTCTCCTTGTTTCATTTCCTAAAATGTCCAGTAACTGTTCAGATGAAACCATGAGCATCACTTATCTTAACTTAAAGTTAGTCTAATATATAAATGTTACGGTTCTGATAGTAGGAGTGGGGTGTGAGACGAGGTGGATACAGTAAAAGCAATGAACTCAACCGTGATGATCATGCTGATGACATCGAAACTCGGTGGATAATTCGATATGAATGATGAGACTGTTCAGCTTTTTTGGGTTATGAAATCAAACAAAAAAGAATCCACCAGGTGGAGCATCCCTCAGATGATCCATGACGGCTGCCAATTTTTATGTGTAGAGTCACCTAATCATCTCTTTCGTGTAACTGTATGAAAGAATGAAAAACCCTTCTTAAAGAATAGTAAAAAAGAAAAAGATTGAAATAAATATCTAAATCAGCTTTCGCTGGACAGGTGGTACAAAGTTAGCGACACGTTCGATTTTGTGGTGTTTCTCCAGAACACTCTTCACCTGACTGAGAGGAACGCCTAATCGAATCTCCTTTGTTCTTCCGTACCTCCCTTTGCTCACTACAGTGGCATTGACAATGCCCAGCATATCCAGTTCACTGATAATGTCTGAAACTCTCCTCTGGGTGAGAATGTCCATTTTAGAGGCCCTGCACAACTCCTTGTAAACATTGTAAGTCTCTCCTGTGGTAATGCTAGAGGCGTTATACTTCTCCAAGAGCATGATAGCAAACAGTACAAACTTGGACTGGGTAGGGAAGGTCATGATCACCTCAACAACCCTGTCCTTCTCCATCTTACTCTTGGCTATCCGCACATGTTTTTCAGTCACCTTAGATGCTCTATCCCGTTCAGCAATCTCACCCGCTATCCTCAAGAAATCTAAAGCTCTTCGGGCATCACCATGTTCCTGAGCTGCAAATGCTGCACACAACGAGATCACCCCTGGGTCTAAGGCAGATTCATGAAATGCTTCTTCTGCTCTGTGAGCGAGGATATCTACTAATTGTTCTGCGTGGTAAGGAGGGAACACAAGTTCTTCTTCACTCAAAGAACTCCGTATCCTGGGGTCTAAAAACTCTACGAAGTCGAGGACATTGGAAATACCAATAATACTCACTTTGGCCTTATTCAAATCAGAGTTTATCCTCGTCAGATTGTAGAGAACATCGTCACTCCCTTTTTTTTGAAGTTGATCGATCTCATCGAGGACGACAATGACGAGACGCTCTTCCTTGTCGAGTGCTCTCACGAAACTCTCGTATACCTTGTCAGTAGGCCATCCTGTTAGAGGAATTGATTGACCCATGTACTCGGCAAGCTTTGCCAAGAGCCTGTACTGGGTATCAACTATCTCACAGTTTGTGTAGATGAACCACACAGGCAGCAGCATGTCCGATTTTTTAACCTCTGACTTGACTCCAAAAGGCCGAATAAAACAGCATCCACCTAGCTTCCTTACCAACCATTCACCAACATGAATGGTAACTGCTGTTTTACCTGTCCCTGTTTTACCATAGACAAAAATGTTAGATGGTGTCTCACCCCTTGCAGCAGAAACTAAAATAGTCCCTAATTCATCAATTTGCCGATCTCTGTGAGGGAGCAATGAGGGAGCGTAAGAATCACGGAGTACTTCTTTGTCTTTGAAGATTTTTCGTTGAACCACAAGGTCATCGAAAAGCTGGTCGAGTGATCTCTGTCCCTCCAATATATCACCTTTCTCTACCCTCTGATGAGTGCCTATTTAAGCCTTACTCCGCCCCCTTCACTTCCACTGGAAGGATGGAGAAGCGTGATAGAGAGGAGAAAGATAGATGAGGCGTGCAATAATTTTGGCTAGAAAACCTTATAAGGATGGGAAAGTACTAAACCAAGTAACCATTTCTTCTTTTTCCATAGACTACTACGGCCATTTCTCATCTTCGTTCCACAAGAAACAAAGGGGTGGGTGGGGGCACATTATCGTGAGCTTCTGCACGACATCTCACACACGCTGCAGTCCTAGGGTTTACAGGCACTTTAGAAGTGTGGGTCGAAGAGGCCGCAGGAGTACCTTCGTACGTTCACATCACAGAGTATTGAGTAGTTTGAGAATTGCAGGCTTTCAGTTTCTGAGTTCCGCTAACGTGTTAGAAGAATGATGACAATAGACTTAAATGGACTCAGTCTCTCATCACGGTAATGAACATCTTAGTTCTCATAGATGGTGAACACTATCCGCCCGTTACCCGTGACGCTCTCGTCTCCATTGGTGGCGAGGTGAAGGCAGCAGTGTTCATGGGAGGAATAGAGAAGATAGGTACTCTAGAAGAACTCATTGCATACCTGAACGTACCAGTTTACAGAGCACCTGATAAATTGCTGCCTGATGCCACTGATCTTATCGTTACAGTTTGCAGGAAATATGAGATCGAACAGGTTTTGGATTTATCTGATGAACCTATTCTTGGTTATGAGGCCCGATTTCACATTGCTTGTGTCCTGATGAAGGAAGGCATCCAGTACAAGGGGTCTGATTTCCTTTTCACTCCTCCACCTTCTCATAGAATTCTGGAAAAACCGAGCATAATGGTGATTGGGACTACGAAACGAGTCGGTAAGACAGCCGTCTCAGGGTACATTGCTCGCACTCTCAAGAATTGTGGGATTACGCCTTGCATTGTGACCATGGGAAGGGGTGGGCCAGCTGAACCCGAAATCGTCCGGGGAGATACTCTGAAGTTGACTCCTCGCGACCTTTTGAGGCAGGCAGATGCGGGTAAGCACGCAGCTTCAGATCATTGGGAGAATGCTTTGACCTCTCGGGTCATGACCGTAGGATGTAGAAGGTGTGGAGGCGGGATGGCAGGAGCACCCTTTAGATCCAATGTCACGAGAGGGGCAGAAATCGCCAACACTCTCGATGTTGATGTCGTGATCATGGAGGGTTCGGGAGTAACCCTCCCTCCTGTGTACACGGACAAACATGTTGTAGTCATAGGGGCGCACCAACCCATTGAGTCAATCACGAAATACTTCGGTCCCTTCAGAATCCTCATAGCCGACCTTACAGTGGTCATGATGTGTGAAGAACCCATGGCTTCACTCGAAAAAGTTAAGACTGTAGAAAGAGCGTTACACGAGATTAATCCTGCAGTCGACCAGGCCCATTGTGTTTTCAGGCCAATCCCCTTGGGGTGTATCAAAGGAAAGAAGGTAGCCTTAACGACAACGATGCCTCCTACTATTCTGAGTAAAACAATTGTTCCTTACCTTGAAGAGAGTTTTCACTGTACTGTTGTTGGAGCCTCTCCTCACCTTTCGAATAGACAGCGCCTTAAAGAAGATCTCCAGAAAATCCTTCCCTCTGCAGACGTTCTCCTCACTGAGGTGAAAGCTGCAGCCATTGATGTGGCTACCCGGGAAGCGGTGACTCGGGAACTGGATGTCATTTACATGGACAATATTCCTCACCTCGTAGGAGGTACAGTTAAAAACTTGGACGACACTGTAATACAGCTTGCACATGAGGTGACTTTGTGACAGAAATAGTGGGAAAAAAATACGTGACACCCTTCTCGAAGGGTATCCTGGCCGGGTCCCTGATGAAGGCGGGTTTAGACGTTGATAAGGCATACCAGATGACAGAAGACATACGAAAGAAAATGGAGGCTTCCAACATCACGAGCATTACTGAAGAGGATCTCATCACCCTGACTCACCAGACCCTCCAGGACGCGGGGTTCACCCACGTAGCGTCATATTACGAGATGTGGCACTCTTTACGGGAGAAGAAGCCCTCCATTATCATCCTTTTGGGTGGCGCCACCGGCATTGGGAAATCCACGGTAGCCTCAGAGATTAGTTATAGGCTGGGGATTCACTCCATCACCGGGACTGATATGGTGCGGGAGGTCATGCGAAAGATGGTGTCTCGAGAACTCCTCCCCACCTTACACACCTCCTCCTTTCAAGCCTGGAAAGAGGTGCAGGTACCTTCTTCCTACTTGAGTCCGGTCATTTATGCGTTTGATCTTCAGGTTTCCCACGTCGCTGTGGGAATCAATGCGATCATTCAGAGAGCACTCACCGAAGGGATCAGCCTTGTCATAGAGGGAATCCATCTAGTACCAGGTCCTATCTTTTCTCAAGACGACGCTATCTTCTATTTTGTGTTAACTCTTCGCAATGAGGAAGAACACGTTAACAGGTTATATGCACGTGCACAGGACACCAAGAGGACGCCAGACCAGTATGTTGCAGAGTTTGATAAAGTCAGGCAGATTCAGGATCACATTGTTGGGCAGGCCCACAAGTATGAGGTGGTTGTCCTGGAGAATAAGACGTTAGAGGAAACAGTGTCTCAAATTATGGACACTATTTACGGAAGATTACAGAAGAGGGCGAAAAAATGAATAAATTTTCAGTGCCTGTGAGACAGTACACTACCAAGAAATTGATGGGAGTCACTGAGACAGAGTCTGTTCAGGGAGCATGCCAGAAAATGGTGGAATTCCGCATCGGATCATTAGTAGTGTACAATGGAGAGGTGGTGGGATTTGTTACCCAAGGAGATATCATAGAGAGGGTGGTGGCCAGAGGGCTGTCCTACTCTGAGCCTGTCTCGAAGATCATGACTCGTGACCTGATCACGGTAGATATTGACACACCAGTGTACAGGGTGCTGGAACTCATGCAGGAGCACCAGATCCGTCATATGCTCATCACTGAGGGTGGGCGTATTATTGGAATGTTTTCTTTAAAGGATTTGGTCGATGCAGAAAAACAGTTACTGGAGACCGTCATCTCGAGAGGATAGTCATCGTAATGACCACATCATTAACTACAAAATGAAGATGAGGAAAAACCATGGATGAGGAGAACCTGCGGATTGCTCACATATCTGACTCTCACATTGCACAGGGAGGAGAATTCAGAGAAAAAATATATTCTCAAATAGTAGAGGAAGTCAATGCATCCTCTTTTGACCTGGTAGTGCACACAGGAGATGTCACAGACACGGGGTTGCGAGAAGCGTACGAATATTCAGTATCGTTGATGGAGGCTATTGAAAAACCAGTCATTATCATACCAGGCAACCACGATTCGAGAAACGTGGGGTACGAACTCTTTGAAGAATACTTTGGGGAGTTAAATCGCGTCGAAAAGGGTAAAAACTACGTCTTAATCTGTGCAGACAGCTCCATCCCTGACCGGAACGAGGGAAGGGTCGGGAGCAGCAAGTTCAGCTGGTTGAAAGAGCAGTTGATAGAGAACAGCTCCAAGAAGTTGAAGATGGTGGCAGTTCACCACCACCTGGTTCCTGTACCAAAATCAGGGACAGAGAGAAACGTTCTGTTTAATGCGGGGGACTTGATAGATTTATTCCAGAAGTATGATGTGAACCTGGTGCTATCTGGTCACCGGCACTATCCGAATGTGATAAATGTGGACGGCATGGTCATTTCCAACGCAGGTTGTATATCGTGCCGGAAGGTACGGGCAGGGGATGTGTGCAGTTACAATGAGGTGGTCATCTCCCCAGAAGAGATAAAAGTGACCATCAAGAGGGTGGGAACTCCCCAAATGTATGAGTACCCCCGCGTGAGGGGAGAGATATTCATTTCAGAAGGGAAGAGGTTGACCAGGATTGTCCAGATTGCAGGTACCTTTTTTTCAGAGAGTAAGATTTTTGAAGAGAAAAAGTGCGAGAGTGCGGTCAAGAAGATAAATTCGCTATCACCAGAGCTGGTGATACACTGTGGGGACATTGTGGAGAGGGGTATCCCCGATCATTATGAGCTGGCCCAGAAGTACTTGGAGAAGGTGGAGGCCCCCATCGTGTACACGCCTGGACCCAGGGACATCAACTACATCGGCTATGAACTCTTCCCGAAGTTGGCAGGGGAACACATCCAGAATTTTGAGACCCCCCTCTTTTATGTGCACGGCGTGAACTCCTCGCAGTATGATTCAGATATTGGAAGCGTGGGGAGGTTTGAACGAAAAAGGCTGGAAAATGAAATTAGAGAGCAGAAACAGAAGATCAGTATCGTGTTCTTGCACCATAATGTGGTCCCCTTACCCCGTATACGGGAGAAGGGGTTACTGGAGGATGCAGGAGATGTTTTAAAGTCTATGTGTGATTTGCAGGTAGATCTCGTCTTGACAGGCCATTCTTCTTACTCGCATGCTGCGAAGGTGGACAACACTATCATTTCCAATGCGAGTGCAGTATCCTGCAGGTACGTGAGGAGCCCATACGGGAATTCTTTTAACGTCATCGATATATATGAGAATGTAATAAATATTTCTAAGATTCGAAGTTTGGGGGGCTCTAAGAGGATTTTAGGTATATGGAAGAGAAATAAGAAAGGAAAAAATGAATAAGAAAGATTTGTAATGACCCTATTACAGAGTAATTTTTTTTAGCTGTAACGAGGCTGTTGAAAAATCCCCCTCTCCTTGCATTGTCTACCTCCCTTTCCTGCACCTCACAGGAAAGGTGACCTCCATTTCCGATGGAGCAGTTCCTTTCCCCTCCTTTTTTACTCTTTTTGTCTTCGTTTTTTTGTTTTTTTTATTGCATTTGTCCTTTTATCCAACAGGGATGGATAGCTCCCGCTGGGAGCGTTCGATTGCTGCCTTCGTGAGGAGATGGATGAGATTTCCGAGGTTGGCCATGATGAAGGTGAGGAGAGCCTGGATTGCCACCCGTTCTGTGCCCCTGTAGCGTGCCCTGCCCAGTCCGTGAAAAGATTTTACCTCTGAGTACTTGGACTCGATTAAAGGCCTTTTCTTCATGCGGGCCTTATACTCGGGAGTGGAAGTGCATTTTTGAGCTTCATCGAATTCTGCCTGGTAGTAGCTGATAGCAATGGTCCTGTAGGTACCCGTCGTACACTCAGATTTTGAAGGGCAGGATTGGCAGTCATTCCCACTGAACCGGTAACAAAAAGAACGGCACCTCTTGTTGTCTGTGTATTTTTCCGTGCTCTTTCCCCGGGGGCAGGTGACCTTTTTTCCATCCCATGAGAACTTATCTTTGGGAAAGAGCTTTTTAGGATTCTCCTGTCCACGTAAAGGTGCAAATAAGGTACATTTTCTCTCTTTGAATCCCCTCCTGTTTTTTCCCGTGCCATATGCTGCATCACCTACGACATTTGAAGGCTTGAACTCCTGCTGGTCTAAGAGAGGGAGCGCTTCTTTGTCATCGGTGACATTGGCTGCAGTAGTGATGACACTGGTGACGAACCTATTATCTGTCATCATGGTGTGGACCTTGTACCCTGGCCACATTTCGTTATCAGACTTTGCACCCCACCTGACATCAGGATCAGAAGGGTTAACAACGTCCTTCACCCTTTTTCTTTCTCTCTTTTATGCTATCTTCTGTATCGACGTAGTCATTGAGAATGGATTCCAGCATTAACCTTTCATATTCAAGGTCTTTTATGTCTTTCACCGTCTCTAAAAGGGTAAAAGCTTCTTTCACAACGCCTTCTAACGTTTTTTTATGACCTTCAGGTGCGGGTAAAGGTTGAGGCACCTGGTACCCTTTATCCTGTGCCCTCTTCACCAGGCATAAACACATCTTCTGTATCAACTGTGTTGCAGCCAGGAGAGCAGTATTTCCCTCAATAGCAGTGGCATCTATGGTCTGGTTCTCATGGCCCAGGAGTTCCATCTCCTCTATCTACCGTATTAAATCCTTATATATTTCTAAATGCTTTTCCAATCCCAGTTTAGACCTGAATTTACTCAATGCAGAAGAATCAAAAGGTTCCTCATCCACGGCTAACTCTAAAAACCATTTAATAGCCATATGATACCTCGTATTCTCCACCAGTGCCCTGTCTGACCAGTTAAACAAGAAGAGGAGCACCTCTGCCTTGAACATCTTCCGTGGATAATTGGTCACTGGTCTCCCCTTATCCTCACAGTACAGGGGAAGACACAGCTCATCGATCTTCTTCCAATCAATACATTCTTCAAGCTTTCTCATTAAATGGTCTTCTGGAATAATTTTATCATAAATTGAAGGACTCAAAAGGAATGCAAGCTGTCTAGGCTCATTCTTTATCATGTATTGGGTAAGAAAAGGAGATATATAAAGTTAACCCGAGACATAAAATTATTGCATCTCTTAGAACCTTTCCATTCCACCAGACCTATTCGAGTTGATTCAATTATTTTTTTTGAGGAGAAGCGTATGCTCCTCCTCCTTGGGGGGTTTGGTAGGCCTTCAATTGAAGCCAATCATATAAGTGTTTGGTTCAGGATCAGGACGAGATGCAACTCCAGAGAGTCATGAGTTGTTACATGGTACACCTCACCTTTTTGTTGTCACTTCTTCTGCATACTGGGACAGGGACTTCACCAAACAGGCATCTCTGGAGGCTTTAAGCCTATGATGGTTAGTGGTTGAGGGACCCCCAGTCAACAAAGAGGATTCCGCAACAGGTGACTGTTACCTCATCTCCTAGCAATAATTGGGGGGTGTCCCTGTCCCTCGTGATGAAGGACCGTGATTATGCGTGGAAGGGTTCTTCATTCCAGAGCATGAACCAGACATCAGTCAGCATCTTTCTGGCAGTGCTTCTCCTGGCTGTTTTCTCATCTTCTCTCTTGCAGACCTTCCAGTAGTGTTTCTTGTATTTTGTGTTCATCATTAGTGCTCTT
>JADDYB010000011.1_pt1 | contig 58867 bp, 47 predicted proteins | sample 8641941 | NCBI WGS metagenome assembly JADDYB01 (sample SAMN16275377, study PRJNA637457) | freshwater sediment metagenome | isolation source: Lake Kineret sediment | place: Israel: Lake Kineret | collected 2013
CTTGCGATCACCAGAATGCCAGAAGCGAGCGTGACACCAGAAAGGTCGAAGGTGAAGGTGGTCTGGCTGCCCTCGTCAAAGGTACCAGAGAAGATGGCGTAGTCCCGGGTTGGGAAGAGGATTTTGGTTTCCGTCAGATTGCCCTTGACGTCATAACGGTAATAGGTTTCTTTGACCTTTCCATTGTTGCTCGAAGCATCTCCCACGACGAGTGAATGGCAGTGTGAAGGGATCGTGTTGCTGTAGAAGGCGTTACTGAAGAGATTCATGGGCGCACCCTTAGAATCAGTGAATTGATTTCCGCTGCTCGTGTTCGCGTAAGAGTAGAAGCGCTCTGCTCCCTCAGGATCTTTCGAATAGGTGACATTTCCCCAGTTGTCATACCCGAACATCGTACTGTAGGATATCTCTTGTGAATTACCGGCATAGACACTTTGCTGGAGTATTCGGTCTCCAGTGTTGTAGGTGTAGACAATCTTCTCAGTCTGTACTCCATTTTTGTCCCTGGTCACTCTCTCTGCAGTTCTTCCCTGTGAATCGTAAACAAAATGCATCGATGACTGGACAGTCTGGGAATCCCTTACGATGACATCTGAAGAAAAGGGTAGATTGTACTCTCCCTCGTAGGAAAACTCTACTATCTTCACTAAATCCAGCTCTGAGGCTGACAGGTACTGGGCACTCACCCTGTAGAAGAGATCTTTCCTGTCAACGGTAGAGGGATCAGAAACTATCTTGTTGGGGGCAATCTGGGAAGGAGAAGACCAGGTCTGACCATTCGTACTGGAGATGCGGTAGCAGTGCTCGTCTGTCCCCTTGTAGATCAAGACTGTCTCAGAGGCAGTCTTTATGAGGGCAGGATCACCCGTGGCTTGAGCTGTTGTCTGCACGGGAGAAGACCATCCCTGACCTGTGTTGGATTGGACGTACACATAGTTGTTCCCCTTTCGGTAGGCGAGGTAGATTTCACCCGTGTCCTTCTGAATTAAGGCAGGATTCCCCGTGGTGCTGTCAACCTGGATAACATTGGAGGGTGAGCTCCAGGTTAGTCCATCCGTAGACGTTATCTGGCGGATGTAGTAAGAAGTCCCCACCTTATCGGTGTAGCACAGTAAGAAAGTTGCATCAATCTTTTGAATGGCCGAAATGTTACGTACACCCAGAAGGCGATCTATCATGAGACATGAAGGAGACCCACATAGAGAAGGTTCTGGGTTAATATCCATAATATTATCTGACGCAGTGATGGGGAAATATTCAGATTTACTTAAAGAAATTGGACTGCAGAGGAGCCTTGAAATAGCTCTTATAGTTAGGGAAGACCTTAAAGTAATAAATCAATTTGCCAAAATTGTATTAAACGCAGATTCCTTAGAACTGCAGGATGTTCATCGTTTATTGGAGAATAATATTTGGCTTCTCAATGATCATTACAGATATTATAAGAGCAATATGTCTTTGAAAAGCATAATAGAGGATGAAATACAGAAAAAATATAAGAAATATGAGAAAAAACGTCCTGATATTATATGCAAAAACAGTTATGATGATTATATAGCAATTGAATTGAAAAGACCCAAACACTCGATTAACTCATCAGACTTCGCTCAATTGCTCGAATATAAAAATATTATCAAAGCACATTGCCCTAACCAAAGATTGATTGAAGGTTATCTGATCGGATCAAAATTCGATGAAGCTGTTAGATCCAATGTATTGAAAGAAACTCGAATACACTTATTGAGTTACAATGAAATTCTCACAGATGTTGCATTTAGATATAGGAGACATCTGGAAACATTCAACATGGAGGGATTACTATGACAAGTGATTCCAATAACCTGTCAGATAGGAGGAAACTGGAAAGAACAAGACTTAGAAATGACCTTAAGCTTGGAGAAGTTTATATTCTAAGAGAAGATTGGGAAGAAGCACTTAAATTTTATAATGAATGTCTATCGACTGCCGAAAAATTAGATGATACTTTTAGTAAATCGCTCATTTTTCATAATTTAGGATTAATACATTCTAGAAGTGGACAATGGGATGAAGCACTGAAGTATTATAATAAATCCATGGAGATATCAAAGGAACTAGGTGATATTCAGGGAGTTGCTCAAACCTCCAATAATATAGGTCTAATATATGCAAATATGGGAGAATTGACTAGAGCACAGGAGTACTATGCGAGATCCATTAATATCTTCGAAGAAATGAGGAATATGCATGGAATGGCTCAAGCCTATGGCAATATGGGTTCGATATATAAGAGAAAAGGAGATTGGAATAAAGCTTTGGAATTTTATGAAAAATCATTAGAGATATCAGAATCTTTGGGTGACATTCATGGTATGGCTCAAACCTATAACAATTTAGGATCCATATTCTTCGTGAGAGGAGAACTTGATAAGTCATTTGAATTTTATGAAAAATCATTAGAGATATCAGAATCTTTGGGTGACATTCATGGTATGGCTCAAACCTATAACAATTTGGGCATGGTATATGACAGCAAAGGTGAATGGGACAGAGCTATGCAATACTACGAGAAGAGTCTAGAGATTTTTGGAAAGGTTGGAGACCTTCATGGTATGGCTCAAACCTATAACAATTTGGGCATGGTATATGACAGCAAAGGTGAATGGGACAGAGCTATGCAATACTACGAGAAGAGTCTAGAGATTTTTGGAAAGGTTGGAGACCTTCATGGTATGGCTCAAACCTATAACAATTTGGGCATGGTATATGACAGCAAAGGTGAATGGGACAGAGCTATGCAATACTACGAGAAGAGTCTGGAGATTTTTGGAAAGGTTGGAGATGTCCAGGGTATGGCTTCAGCATATAACAATTTGGGCATGGTATATGACAGCAAAGGTGAATGGGACAGAGCTATGCAATACTACGAGAAGAGTCTAGAGATTTTTGGAAAGGTTGGAGACATTCATGGTATGGCTTCAGCATATAACAATTTGGGCATGGTATATGACAGCAAAGGTGAATGGGACAGAGCTATGCAATACTACGAGAAGAGTCTGGAGATTAAAGAGAAGCTTGGAGACATTCATGGTATGGCTCAAACCTATAACAATTTGGGCATGGTATATGACGGCAAAGGTGAATGGGACAGAGCTATGCAATGCTACGAGAAGGAACTAGAGATTAAAGAGAAGCTTGGAACTCTCCAGGGTATAGCTGTCACAAAATATAATATTGCAAACATACTTTATAACAAAAAGAAATTTAGTGAAGCCCTAAAACTCTACTTTGAATCTGAGAGAATTTTGAAAGAACTTGGGGATGAATTCAATTTGATGAATGTATACCACAATCTAGCCAATTGCTATGAGAACATGAACCAAAGAGAAAAGGCCAAAGAATACTACTGGAAATCAAAAGAGCTAAGAAAGCAGCTTCGCTAGGAAGTTTTGATCGCCTTTTCTACTTCTCATCAAAAGATTCCTCTTTTTTTCCGTTTCAACCCTAAAGATGGAACCAAATCTTATGTAGCCACGAATCACAATCCGTAGTAGGTTCAAACCCCATCTGTAAAGCTACCAAAACATCTCGAGGATAAAAAATAACCGATTTTCTATAGAAACCCTAAAGTAACACTGCGGAGAGTACAGCACTTTATTATCAGTATCTGCACAGTACTTCAAGGGGACCTCCCTTCGCATAAGAAAACGAACCTCCGTAGGTAACAATATCCTCTCCAGGTACGGCCAGATCCCCAGTCCCTCACTACACGCTTTCAAAGCAGCCTTCTTGTATTTCCAGACATTATAGTAATAGAATGTATCCTCTTCTGAAGGTGACACCGCATTCGGGTAGATCAAGTACGGGATGGCATACCCTTTCTCCACCATACGCAGATTCAAAGATTCCCCATTCACCGATAAGTCTGCAAGCATCCTCCCGTACCGGTCATACACTTCCCTGTCAAAGGTTAAAGTGAGATTCCACTGCAGAATACTTTCTAACGTTTTCTGGGCCTCCAACCCTAGTATTTTACACATTTTCACAGAATTTTTGTTCAGTTTAGGCTGTAGATAAGACCTGAGACTTCCGTTTAACTTGGAAAGGAATCCACTCTTTTCGAGCTCACGTAAATTCAGCTCAGTCACTTCTGGGGCGTCTATAGAGAGTAATCTCACTGATGTGTCTTTGAGGTTGAAGGTGATGAAGGCAGTGTCTCCATCTGTGGTGTGCTTTTCAGGATCTGCAGGAGAGCTTCCTCGATAGACTTGTATTGGAGCTATAGGGTTCATGAATTCAGTTTAACTTTCTCTGTACCAACGTTCTAACATTATCTCAAATTATTTGGTATTGAAAATCGGGGTTGTCAAATTATGTGGTGGTAGAAGTCGTGTGACTTCCTAGATTGTCATTTTTTCCATTAATCGAATCTTTCATAGTATTAGCTTACTATATTCCTCGATGCGAAGTGAGGAACACCATAAGACTTGACAACCCCCCTTCACCGTAACGTTTATAAATCGAAGTTAAAAATCTAACGCATGAAAAAGAGTGAAAAAATCGACAACTTCCACTTACTCTTTTCGATGATAGTAGAAGATTTCCGTGTGACGAAGACAGACATGGCAGTAGCAATGGGGAGATCTGGTAGAGGACAGACTACTATGAGCGCTGCGCGAAACCTCTACAATATGTACAAGTTAAAAGTTTCGTTTCCGCCGCGCATGAGTCTGAAGAACTATGAAGGCTATGAATTTAGGGCATTCTTCTGTAAGAAGACTGGAAGGAGAGGAATTGCACGTACATTCTTTGAATTATACAGAAAAACGATTAAGCAAGAAATAGGCTTAGCAATGTGCTTGGCTGGAAATCACGATTTTTTCATCATGACAAGAAAAAAAGATGTTGATTTAGAATCATTAGGATTGGAGATTGAGGAATCTTCCATACTGTATGATCCCATCTTTACAATACCTCAGGGATGGAGATATCCTGTGAAAGAGAGTGTCTACCATTTCTTTAGAAATGATTTTCCCAAAGGTAAGCTGGATCGAATACACCACGGTGTACTGAATTGGGAGGAGCTCCAATGGAACATCTACCAGTTGATGCATAGAAATCTGCGCACATCCTTTAAGTATGTTGCCAGAAAAACAAAAGTTTTTTCTGATTCTGTCAAATACAACCTATACAAAAAGATTATTCCATGCTGCACAATGGCTCACTACTTTTTTCCTAAAGGTTACTATTCTTACAATAAAATCTTTATGAAGGTTCAGAGTGATTACGAGGCCAGCATCATCAAAGCACTGAGCAGTTTCCCCTGCACTACGTACGTTTATCCTCTGGAAGAGAGTACTGCCATGGTTATTTTCCATGAAGGTGTTAAAGACATCTTCATCTTTGCAAAAAAATTAGAGGAGAAAGGTTTAGTTGATGATCTTCTCCTCTGTGTTCCTCTTGCATCTTCATTGTAGTTCATTTCTGCTTTATTCATCCAGGCAATCCTGGACCTGGTCCATCCCAGATTCCGTCTGGAGTAACCTCATCGAGGGGTTCAAAGGGCCAACCTTTTACGTTCATGTGATCACCTCGTTTTTCTTCAGTAGATTCTTGAGAAAAACCTGCTTGAGAAAAATTTGATTACATACTAAAAAATATTTGTGCAAATGACTAAAGGTTTAAATAGTGAGATGGAAGAATCTAAAATGAGAGGTGAAGGACATGGAGAAAAAGAAAGGGTTAGTCGTTATAGTGCTGTTATGCATGCTAATAGGAATGAATGGATTTACAGGAAGTGGAAAAAGTGAGAACAGAGATACTGGAGTTCACTACCAGATTCTGCCGAGAGGCGTACAGGATTTCTCAGATGGAGAACTTAAGATGGTGGAAAGTCCCATTGAAATCGTGCCTGGAGATGAGTATTACACTGTCTCTGGTGCGTACTATGGGTGTCTCATTAAACGGGAAATATCGGGGAACTTTTTGAAGATTGAAATTGGAGATGCATCGATTGCGTATGAACTACCGGGGGAACAGCCTTTTGGGAAGGTGAAGGTGGTGGAAGGTGTTCCTGATGAGAAAAAGGATAAACCAAAATCCTTCTCGTACAAGGGGATTTCTGAGGATTTAGATTTGAGGTACACGTTTTCATATCATAAGGTGCTGGAAGAGTTCGTCCTTTCGAAGTTCAGACATGTACGGATTGTTGAGCGATTTGAAATGGAGAAGGTGTGGTATTCCGTGAAGGAGGATGGAATACATTTCTACCACGTGGAGACGGGTGAAGAAGTGTTCTTTATTCCTGAGCCCGTGATGTATGAGGAGGGGAATCCTCTCGAACAGAGCAAGGATATTCATTATGAGGTGAAACTTGTCGGGGATAGATATGTGATTGAAAAGGTTATTGATGAAAAGGGGATTGAGTGGTTAAAATCGCCAGAAAGAGTGTATCCAGTCATTATTGACTCTACGACGCAGGGTGGGTTTACCGATCCCTGGGAAGAGTCTGGATTACTTCCGTATGGTCAATACTTTAAGAATTTGAATGAGTACGTCTCTCCTGCCAATGGAGGTTTAACAGTGAAGCAGACTGATTTGTATCTACCAGGGAGAGGGATGGATGTAGCCGTGACGAGGATATACACCACGCCGCAGTCATTCCAACTGGACCCGAGATATCCAACAGAGTATACACCCACTGAGGAAGATGCACCCTGGAAGATAGCCAATGGATGGAGATTTGATTTCCCGGGGATTACAGAGAATTACCTATATTTGTGGGAGGGGCGCATGTACAAGATTGAGTGGGACAATGATCCCTCAGACTGCCCGTACTACTGGTGTCGTCCACCGACGAAGCCTGAAGAGAAGGTGTTCAACAATCACAAGGGTGACCACTTCAGATTGATAAAGCATGTCGATGGGACGTACACGCTGTACGTGAAAGATGGGAGAGTGATGCAGTTTTCAGATTTGGGAGTCATTCAATGGATACGAGATAATAACGGGAATGAGATTCATTTTTCGACGACTGTACAATCAGATGGTGAAGGGCACGTGACCATAGTCAGTGCTCTCATAACAGATACGATAGGGAGAACTGTGGCATTGTCTCCTGGTGGTGTCTCTTACCGGCAGTGGTCCGTGAATTATAACATTCAGTACGTACAGAACGCTAAGGACGAGTACGACCCTCTTTTGGGGAGTGTCACTGATGGTTTAGGGAGGATTACCTCTTACTTTTATGATTACACCTTTTTTGATGGAACAACCCAGGTGAACAGGTCGTTATTGACAAAGGTGATCTATCCCACGCAAGGGCGCACAGAATACACGTATGCGAGGAAGGAAGTGCGGTACTGTAAGGAAACCTGTGATGTGTGGAATCAGGATTGCCACACGGTCACGGATTGTTATAACAGACTCTATCAGTTTCTGGTGATCACGCAGAAAGTGTATGCTGACACTTTATCAAAGGTGCGCACCTTCAGTTACACGGGAGATTGGGAGAACATATTCAGTTCTACAGAAAAAACTAAAGATGAACAGGAGTACGTCCAGACTACGACGTATTTCAGTGTTGATGACGGGAAAGTGTTATCCAAAACGTTAAAAGATTATAATGGAGTGCAGGTTGAGAAGATCGAATACAAATATAATGCACAGGGTGAGACGATTTTAAGTACGTACTACAAAGGGAATACTACTGACCCGACTTACCAGGAATTCTCTTCGTACGATGATTGGGGAAATCAAATCTATTCTAGGAACAGTTTAGGGTATGAAACCTTCTCATCGTACGTGAATACGTCGAGTGAGGACGTTTTCAAAGATTATTCCGGGAATACAGTGTCATTATTTTCAAATTCGTTCTTCGCCAATAATTTTGGGGATTCGTACGTCCACGATAAGGTGGCTGGCACCTGCACTCTCCAGGATGGTTCTGCAGTTGAGAGTTACTATTTGTATGATGGTAGTGGAAACATGGTGGAAACGAAGGACATCTTCAAAGAGAAATCTTACACTGTTTTCAGAGGATTATTCGATGAAAATGGACAGAAAACATTCTCATTCCTTTTGGATTCACTCCCTTCCTCTGATGCCCATTTGAGGATAGCAGGTCTCCCCACGCAGAATCTGGTCCAGAAATCAGAGACCCACAGTGTTTGCTCACATCAATTCTATCAGAATCGAGGATACTGGAAGAATGCCTACTTCTACGCCTACTACGTCAATGGAGACACAGATGGGTATGATCCTGTGGGACCCTTTGTCCACTATCCAGGGACAGCAGGGTATCTGAACTACATCTCGTGGATCGAAGGGAGAACGCAGTATGTGAAGACGAACTATCAGGTATATGAGAATACACTACCTCTATCCTGTTCATACCGACTGAATAATGGCTCATGGACGCAGATTACCTCTAATTTAGGAAATGGTACTGCCCAAATTGTAATTTCCAAAGAGAAATTCTCTTTACAGAATGTTTTAGAATTCTCTGAATCCTCTAGTTACAAGACCAGGTATTCTTGGACACTCTTTGTACCTGTAGAGGCTCAGCCAGAAGTGTACCACCGGTATTTCAGTTACGACTCGTACGGGAACATGACATCAGCACAGAATTGCTGTGGAACTGTTTTATTCGAGTACGGGGAAGAGTACAATTCTGCTTACATGACGAGGGTTACAGATCCCTTGGGGAATACCATTTCTGCCACATACGATACCATGGGGAATATCACTTCCATTACTGATGCTAGAGGGTACACGTGCCAATACGAGTACGATCTCTTGGGAAGATTGAGAAAGAAGATTAATCCAGATCTCACGGAGAGAGAAGCAGTCTATGACGACGTAAATAACGTGGTGACGATCTACGATGAACTGGATCACTTCACGAAGAAGTACTTTGACAAATTAGGGAGATTAACAAAGGTGGAGAACGCAGAATACGCAGAAGAGTACACCTACAACTACCAGGGGATGATTGAAACAAAGACAGATCCCCTCGGAAGAGTGTACACCAACGAATACGACGAGTCAGGGAGACCTTTGTACAGTTACAATCCTGATAACACCTTCAAGAGGTTCGTGTACAACAACAAAGAGAACACCGTGGAAGTGTATGACGAGAAAGGGAATAAGAAAGAGGTAAAGTATGACTGGGATGAAAACGTAACCTGGGTGAAAGAGTACCTCAATGGGAGCTTCAACCTCACTGAATATCAATACAATGAGAGGGGAAATCTCACGAAAATGAAAGATGCGAAAGGGAATACGACCTTTTACGAGTATGGGTTGTTTGGAGTAGAACGAATTTTGCATCCAGACTCTTCTGAAGAACATCTCCTGTACGATTGCGTGGGGAACGTGATCGAGAAGACAACAGGTCAACGAATCATCAAGTACCACTACAATGCTGCCTCTCAGTTGATACAGATTGAATACCCTGATTTCCTCGTCTCTTTCACGTATGATGAAAATGGGAACAAGACTGCAATGGAAGGCCCACAGAGCACTGCCGTGTACGTGTACGATTCACGAAATAGACTTTCGTCAGAGACTAAAACTGTGGATGGAGCAGAATATACCACATCCTATGCGTACGATGCTGTTTCTCACCTCATCTCCACAATTTACCCTGATGGCACTGTCGTAGAGCAGACGTACGATGATGTGGGAAGAGTGACCTCCGTCCATGGGTATGCAGACTACTTCTGGAATGAAACCCAGTTACAGCAGATCACATATGCAAATGGCGTTACCACTGATTACGACTACGATGTTCGTGGAAGGCCCATCCAGATCTACACTCAAAAGAATGGGAGCGATCTGCTGAATCTAGCCTACTCCTATGATGCAGGAGGGAACATTCTCCAGATGAAGAACACAGAAATTGTCAGTGGCCAGCAAACGATCAAGGAACAGTGGGACTACACCTACGATTCACTGAATCTTTTACTAACTGCTGCAGGTGGTCCTTCTGGATCGAATTATTCTCTCAATTACCAGTACGACAGCACGGGAAACAGGACACAGTTGAGAGATACAGTATACGCCTATAATGAGATGAATGAGCTCATCTCTTCTGAATCTGCGAGTGAAACCTGGACCTTCACCTACGATGAGTACGGAAATTGCACAGGGAAGAGTGATGGTGTAAAGACTTTCGAGTACCTCTACGATTTCGAGAACAGACTAAGTGCAGTCAAGGTGGATGGTCAGGTCACCGAAGAGTACACGTACGATAGTGATGGGAACAGAATAAAGAAAATAGATGCAACCTCTGAGAGAGTTTATATATACAGTGGAGCGAACATCCTGTACGAGGTGAACACAACGACCCAGATGGATGCAGTCTACGTTTATGGACCCACAGGTAAAATAGCAAAAAAGGTCAATGATCTACAAGAGTACTACCACACAGATCAGTTAGGTTCGACAAAGCTAGTAACCTCAGAGTATGGTGCAGTAACTGAAGAGATTCAGTATGAGCCTTTTGGTGAACAAATTAATGCATCAGAAGAGAGATACACTTACAACGGAAAAGAAAGAGATGAAACTGGATTATACTACTACGGTGCTCGTTATTACGATCCAGAAATGGGAAGATTCTTAACAAGAGATCCTCTCCCAGGTGATTTACTATCTCCCCAAACCCTCAATTCGTACGTTTACTGCCTGAACAATCCTCTCAGGTATGTTGACTCTCAAGGGATGTCCACTGATGAAGTGCCAACCTACCCTGATGGAACGTACTCCTCTGTGCTGGCTGAGCTGTACAACATGTTGCAGCAAGCCCTCGATTCTATGAGTGCAGAAGATTGGGCCGAAATTGAAGGCCTTCTCAATGGTAGTGATGCAGAAAAGATGACAGCTGTCAAGCAGATTTTATTCAATGCAGGGCTTATTGATCAAAAACAGATGGAAACGTCAGATTCTTTCTTTATCACTTTTGGTACAATGAGATTTGACTTCGAATTTGCTGATTTTGAAAAGGGCAAGTGGGGAGAGGTGAGACCGAATGAAACTGGAACAGGGGGCACCATCCGTCTAGCAAACCACATAACAAAAGCTGGAGATCTCTTCCTGACATTAGGCCATGAATTAATCCATGCTGGTATCATGGGTCGTCAAGGAAACATCCTCAAATCTGTAGAGCAACAGTATGGTGAAGAACTCAAGAATGTGTTCATGGAACTTACGAGCTATGATTGGGAATCCAGCGTGATGAGTGAAGTTCCGAATACTTCGTTTGCATTGAGGCAGACTATAACGTACCAGCACAGAATCTATTCTGTCTGGTGGAATGATCCTCGATAGGTGGCAACATGAAAAGAACATCCTCCATCCAATTCACTTTCAACACGGGTGTGAGTGGTAGGATGGCAGGTGACTGGTCGATATTTCACGTATTACGTCGAAAGGAGGGAAGAACATGAAGTTAAAAAGCGTTATTATCGTCTTTATTGGCATGTTTTATATTGTCTTTTTTGTTCAAGGTTCTTACGAATTTCAGATCACATCAAATGAAAGCGGTCAAGGAGCACCCGAAATCTATGGAGACATCGTGGTCTGGGTTGATGATAGAAATGGTAACCTGGACATCTATGGATACAACCTTTCAACAAAAGAAGAGTTCCAAATCACAAGAAGCCCATATGATGAAGAGTATCCTGCAATCTATGAGGATGTTGTGGTGTGGCAAGATGGAAGAAATGGTAACCTGGACATCTATGGATACAACCTTTCAACAGGAGAAGAATTCCAGATCACGACAGATGAGGACAATCAGATGTATCCAGCAATTTACGGAGACATCGTGGTCTGGATGGGTATGAATAGTGAATCATATAATCTGGACATCTACGGATACAATCTCAAAACAAAAGAGGAATTCCAGATCACGACAGATCCAGATTTTCAACGATTTCCAGCAATTTATGGAGACATCGTGGTCTGGGAAGATGACAGGAAAATTAGCTGGGACATCTATGGTTACAATCTCAAAACAAAGGAGGAGTTCCCTATAACGGAATCCTGGCGCGATCATGATGAACGAAACCCAGCAATTTACGGGAACATCGTGGTCTGGGAAGATGATAGAAATGACAGCTGGGATATCTATGGATATAACTTCAAAACTAAAGAGGAATTCCAGATCACGAGGAGCATACGTGATGAACAAGGTGCAGCAATCTACAAAGATGTGGTTGTGTGGGTCGATTTAAGCGGCAGACATGAACCATTTGATCCCAATACTGGTCTTTGTGGTATCAATCTCGTGAAGAATAAGGAATTTCGCATCACAACAAACGACGCTAACGCAGCAGCACCCGCAATCTATGAAAATGTTGTAGTTTGGATGGATTTCAGAAGTGGTAAACCTGACATCTATGGGATTATCCTCCCTGACATTGTCTCTCAGACTGAAGAAACTGAAAATCCTCCTGAGACCATGAAATCAAAAGAAGAGAGTAAAGGCGGAACTTGTTCAGGGACACTATTTATTCTCCTCATTTTAGGTATGTCTGCATATTCAAAGAGAGATCGATAATCCCCGGTGGATGCACCCTATTAGATATCCTCTCCCCCTTTGGTGAAGAAATTGACACGCCGGAGTAAAAGTCTACAAGTTTCGTTATGTGAAACTTCGCTAGCCTTGACTGATAGCATCAGGAATAAGAAGCATACATAGGCTCAACATTGCAGCTCGTCGACCAAACGTTTTTAAGTGTTAATTATCCACCGAGTTTCGAAGATAGCATCAATTCGATTAGCGGTGGATAATTCCAGCCCATATCTCTGTTGGGTTTTGAGAGTCATGGGTTCTTCATGACGAGAACAGGCTTGCCACTGTAAAGGAGAATGAGCAAATTGTAGAACAGAATGTGTATGATGACAATGGAAAGAGGATCAAGAAAAGTGATGCAATCTCTGAGAGAGTTTATGTATGGCGGGCTGAACGTTTTTTACGAGATGAACGTGACGACTCAGATGGATGATGAGCAGGTTCATGTGCTGTCATATTTCTGTTACACCGCATGTAGTGATAGCAACTCTTTTTAGCACCCCCCTCTTATCTCACGTGATGAAGACTGCTCTCATCCTCGCAGGTGGAAAGGCGCATCGATTCTGCGGTCAGAGAAAGGCTTTCCTTTTGTTGAAGGGAAAACCCCTCCTTCAATGGGTGATAGAGGCGGTGAACCCCTGTGTTGATGAGATCATCCTCTCAGGGGATGAGGACCTGAAACCATTTGGGTACCCTGTGGTAGAAGATCAATTTTCTCATCTAGGACCAATTGCAGCCTTTCATTCTGGATTCTCTGTCATAAAATCGGAATACACCTTTGTCACGGGTTGCGACATGCCTTTTATCAGCCGAGAGTTAATACTCTATCTATTTGAGAACGCCAAAGGTTACAGTTTTTGTCTGCCCCGAAAAGGTTCCTTTATCGAGCCTTTGTGCTGCGTCTACAACACGGAGGACGTCAAATCCTGCTTAACCTCGGTAATTGATGAGGGAAAAAAGAGGCTTTACAACCTCATCCAATGTCTTCCCCGCCCCCGATACATCTCGTATGCACAAGTGAGAAAGGTCGACCCTCACCTTTTAAGTTTCACCAACATTAATACGTATGCAGATTTACTGAAGGCGGAGACGATGCTATGACTAAGGTATTCTCTGTAGTAGGAACCTCAAAGAGCGGGAAGACAAAGCTTCTGACCCAGTTAATCCCCTTGCTCAAGGAAAAAGGGTACACAGTCTGCGTCATCAAGCACTCTCATCAGAGGCTGATTTATGCAGATTTTGACCACGAGGGGAAAGACACTTTCACCTTTTCTGAGGCAGGGGCAGATGAGGTGTGGCTGACCTCCCCTCAATTAACCTACAATGTGAAGAACTGGGAGACTCCTCTCACTGAGATAATTGAGAAATCGAAGGCAGATTTCATCTTCGTGGAAGGGTTCAAGGAAGCTCCCACCAAAAAAATTGTGATCAAGAAAAAAGCAGAGGACATTAATGTCAACGTCAAAGGAGAGGTTCTGATTACTATTGAGGGTGAATACGACCTTCAAAAGGTCTTAGACATACTTATCCACTCATGATGCGTCTTTCAACCTTTCCAGCTACGAACATGAATGCATTACACACTCATCTTCATGACCCTTTTCATCATCCTCCCTGATGTTGCAAAAAACAAGAGGAACAACCCAAACCCCAGCACCAGAAAGTAGAGCACCCACAAGTTACTGCCGGTGAAGTATTCGTGCACGGCAAGGGTCGTGTACACCACTAAGAACACGACAGCAATACCAGCATAGATCTGTGCTGATAGGTGGTTCATCAACTGTTTGATTTCTTCTGCCATACCTCTGCTAGGTAACGGGAATAAAAACCTTTTTCTAAGAAACATACTCCACCATTTCACAGATGTAGGCAGGTGCACTCACTCTCACTTTCTTCATTCCCTCAGTATCGGTGAGGAACCTGCACAAAATGGTGATGTTTTTCTCTCTGCTCAGAATCCTCCGCATGTTGAACATCCTGATCATTCCCAGACTTGCTGCAAGGCCCCCTACGTCGACGGGATTTTCACTGGGGGGAAGAGATTCCATCCCTTTCAAATAAACCAGATCTGCCAGGCAGAGCAGATCGCGGAAAATCCCACCTTCTTCAAGTTTCCAGATTATCTCACTCTTGTCTTTCTTTTCCAGGTCTGATTCTGAGAGGATTCCCCTCTCCAACCCGAGTATGACAGCACAGTTAACTGAATTAATCCTCATGTCCTCATGAATGTCCTGGACATCATCGTAGATTAAATAAGACTTGAAAATGTAATCATTCCCTTCTTTGAGCCGGTCTTCCTCACTCTCAAGAAGTGCCAGGTCCACATCAATCCAGAGGTTCCCTATGCTGCGTTCAATGATCTGAGACAGGTACTCCTTCATAGAGGGATACTTCCCCTTCTTGTGGCGCAGCGACGCAACCTGTCCCGACACGAGGAGGTCCACGTCCTCGTCGTAGCACTTCATGTTGAGGGAGGACATGGTCCTAAACACCCAGGTGGCTATTTCATGGGCAGACCGTTCTGCCGTCTGCGTCAGAGAGTCTCCCTCAACAGTGTAGGTACCCTTCTTCAAGGCAGACCTGTACTCATCAAGAGAGTTTACAGCCTCCTCGTACGAGTGCACCTTGTCATTGAGGTTGTCCAGCAATTTAGCGCTCGTACCCACTGAGGTCTTGGCGCAGACTGCCTTTACCATGTCTTGAAAGGAAGCCTTCCTGTACAATATGGGAAGAGAGGTGGCTGCAGCCATGAATACTCCAAACTTCCAGTGCTTTTCCTTGAGGAGTCCTTCCTGTTCCAGGGATTCACAGTTCAAACAGGGGGGGAGCCCATCCAGTACGGTGAGTTGGTTCTCATAACAGCAGAGGGCCCCCCTTACGAGGGGGGATAGCTTCTCAAATCTGAGCGAAGCATGACTGCGCGGCTGCAGCATCCACAGCATGCGTGCTACCTTGAAGAGGAGATTTCTTCTCTCTCGAGACATCGAAAGTATGATTTATCTTTGCTATATAAAGGTAACTGAGATTAATTGAAACAGAAATATCTCACCGTAATGGTAATAAAGATGAACGAATTTTTCCTCACAATCAATACGGATAGAGAAGGAACCAGAAAGACTAGAAGTGATGATAAACTCAAAATTCTGACCTGACTCAGAAAATATGCTGGAATTGCGCGATCAGAAAAACCACATCAACTGTGATCCATTCTACTGCGAATCTAGACCAGATTGGGTGTGAAATTCTCTAGGACAAAAGCACAAACATTATATACTCTTTGTTCAATTTCACTGTCATGAAATACTGGAACCCTGAAATCGAAACCATGGACATGGCAACGATGAAGTCCATGCAGGAGAGGAAATTGCGGAACATGATCAGGCTGGCGTACCATCACAGTCCTTTCTACAGAAAGCTTCTCAAAGATAACAATTTGTCCCCCTTGGATGTAAAGTCGCTCGATGATTTGAAGAAGATTCCCTTCACTAAGAAGGAGCACTTGGTCGAGCAACCTAAAGATTTCATCTTACAACCCACAGAGGTAACCTTACGAAAGACACTCCCCACGAGTACCAAATTGCGCGCAGTTTTTTATGACAAGTTAATGAGCATGGAAAAAGTGACGTCAGAGTTGAAGGAGGAGTTCAAACCCGTGATGTTTGTGGTATCTTCGGGGAGGGCTTCCGGGATGCCTACTCCCGTATTCTACACGAGAAAAGATTTGGAGATCTTTGCCGAATGCGGTGCTCGTATCGGTACGACGATTGGAGGGACAGAGAACTCCATTTTCCACGTAGCATTCCCCGCCGGATTGCACATGGCCTTCTGGCAGTGTGTGGCTGCTTCAGACACGATTGGGGCGCTCTCCATCCGATTCGGGGCAGGGATGACAGACAAGCAGGTATTAATCATTGACAAATTTGGCGTGACAGACATGGTGGGCGTGCCGACGTATACGAAGCACTTGTCGGAGGCTGCAGTGAGAATGATGGAGGAAGGGCACACTATTTCGTTCCACAATTTGAAGAACGTGCTGTGTGCTGGGGAGCGGTTTCCTGATGGGATGAAGAGGAAGATACAGGAGAATTTGCACAAAGTGGGTGCTGAGTGCAGAATTCTGGAGGGGTATGGATCTTCAGAGTGTAAGACGAGCTTTGTGGAATGTACACCTGGGAGTGGGTTCCATTTACACCCGGATGTGCACATCTGGGAGATCGTGGACGAGAAGACGTTCGAGCCCGTGGGTGAGGGGGAGCGAGGCGTCCTGGCGTTTACCCACATTGATTTCAGGGGAACGGTGTTTTTGAGGTTTTTAACGTACGATGTGGCTGAAAATGGTATTATGTACGAGAAGTGTGAGTGTGGGAGGACATCTCCACGGATCATGAGTCCCATAGGGAGGATGCATGAGTACTCGACGAAGGTGAACTTTGCCAGGGTAAAGGGGACGAATTTAGACTTGAATGCTCTAGATGATTTGTTGTCTGAGGTACCGGGATTGGAAGTGTACCAGGCAGTGATCACCCGGGTGAACCCAGAGGACCCCTACTCTTTGGACAAGGTGGTCATACGGGCTGGTATAGAAAAGGGAAGAGAAGAAGAGATCGGGAAGCAGGTCAAGTCCAGAGTTAAAAATGTGTTCGAGATAACACCAGATGTGGAGTGCGTGGATACCCTGGTGCTGGAGGATGAACTGGTGGAGAAGTGGAAGGCTCTACGGGTTGTAGATGTACGGGAGACGTAAAATTGCTGATGAAAAATAGTTACACAGACTGACTGAGTAACCTTTGGGGTTGCAGCTTTGGTGATGGTAGATCACTCTCTCCTTTCCACAATTATCTTGCATTTCGTCGCTATGGCTGCGATCACACCCAGAGCAGCGAGCCAGGGAGCAATTAACGCTCCTATGACGCCGAGAGTTACTGGGATCTCCAAGAATAACCTGTCATTTTCATCTTTGACAATTATCCTGGTCACGTTCCCCTCGTGAATCAACTCTTTTATTTTTTCTATGAGGTGGTCAGAATCTATCACAAACTCTTCCTGCCTTACCGAAGTTGATGTTCCACACCTCGGGCAGAATTGTGCTTCTTCCGGAAGCTCAATTCCACATTTTCTACACGTTGTCATGTCATACCTCCTCACGTAAAGATGTGAGAACAGATGTTACCTCTTGTACTTTATGTCCTTTATAAATCTTTTCCCTCTCTCACGTCGCGCCAAAGAGGCATAATTACTCATTTATTACAATTTAATACATTCTGCTCTCTCTCAGTATGTCACACGTGTGACAAAGTCACCTGAATGACTTGCGAGAGCACAGGAAAAATATTCAATCATTCTAAGAGAATGCTCAATACGAGCTGGCAAAATTTATATAGGTTGACTTGGAGGTGAATTATGCACTTTTCAACAGCTCTTGAACAGGGAACCACTGGAAGGTGGTACGGTCGATTCATTGATTTCCCAGGCACCCATGCCCGAGCGCTCACACGAGAAAGCCTCCTCGAAGAACTGAGAAAAGAGATAGTGTACCACCTCACCTGGTTGCAGAAGCGTGGGGAAGACGTTCCCGCCTTTGACACTGTTGTCATTACTATCAGTGAGGAAGTTACAGCTGTTTGTGAACTGGGAGAATCAGGTGGTGAAGTAGCTCTCTTTGCCTTTGATGAGCAGGCAGTAACAAAGGAGAAGCTGAACTACTTATGCAGGCTCATGGCCTATAGCAGGAGAGATCTTCTCCAGTTGATAGGAACTATCCCTCAAGAAACTCTCACCTATGTCCCATCAGGGAAGAGCCGCACCATTACTGATATTTTGCACCACATCTGTAATGCTGAAGAGTTCTATGTATCGAGACTGGGCAAAGAAGCTGATTCAAAATACGAAAGGCACGCAGGAATGCCAACCCAACAAATTGACGTGTTACCTCTCTTTGAGAGGCTAAAAACAGTGAGAGAAGCATGTGTAAAGACACTTGAAGACATGATACCTCAAAAGGGAGGCACCACTTTTACCAGGAGTGAGTACACGAATTATCCACAGGAAAAATGGACTGCTCATAAGGTTTTAAGGAGATTCCTGGAACATGAGAGAGAACATTACTACAACATTTTGGAATACCTGAATCGACCCATCAGAACGTCATGAGTTTCACTGCTGAACATTATCATGTCTGGAAATTGTGACAGACTTTCAGGAGCGAAGTAGTAATCGCTTTTGAACTGGCATGAAAAGCCGAAAATCTTATAAATTCTCTCACAACATTGTCAAGAGACTGTACTCAGTCAGTATCTCCTCGGAATTTTCGAGACACCGCAGAATCAAAATCAATAACAGGAGTGATACCATGAACAACCTATCTGACCGCCCACGTGCTCTCATAACAGGGGCCACGAGCGGCATTGGAGCAGCCTTTGCGACCCGTCTGGCCCAGAAGGGATTTGACCTCATTCTTCACGGACGCAGGCAAGAAAAACTGACAGAACTTGCCAAAAATCTGGAAAGAATGTATAATATTTCGACTGAAATCATAATTGCTGAACTTTCCCGAGCTGAAGAACTGAAAAGGGTTGAAGAACGCATCCAGAGTTTGGACCGGCTGGACATGCTCATCAACAATGCTGGTTATTGGACGCCCGGCACCTTTTGGGAACACTCTCCCGATTCTCTAGAGGCCATGATCATGGTCCACGTAATAGCACCTGTCCGATTCATTCGTGCCGCGCTTCCACGTATGCTGGAGCGAAATAAAGGGGACATTATCAACGTTTCCTCAATAGGTGCCTATTTCAACATGGTTACCGTGGAAAACTACGGTGCAACCAAGGCATACATACTCAGTTTTACTGAATCGCTGCACGTTGCCTTAATGGGCACAGGCATCCGCGTTCAGGCGCTGGCTCCAGGGTTCACGGTGACTGAGTTCCATTCACGGCTGGGCGCAGACTTCACAAAGGCCCAGAGAAGATGGATGCGGGCTGAAGAGGTGGTGGACAGATCTCTGAAAGCATTGGACAAGAGGCACATCGTGTGCATCCCTGGGGCTAGGAACTGGCTCCTTGTAAAAGGTGCTGGCGTACTGCCGCGCCGTGTGTACTACAGGGTGATGCACTTTGTGGGAGAGAAAGTCAAAGAGAGATGGAGCAAAATCGAAAAGACACGAAAGGTTCGTTGATGGGCTGATATTTGATGATGAAAAATAAGACGATATGAAAAACCACTTATTCTCATGGGCGGAGAGTTTATCGGCTCAGGGCCGATTTTTCTTGACCCTTAGAGATCGTCAAGAAGACTGGATCATAGACCAAACGGCTATCAAACTGCTCATTTGAGAGCGTATGGAAGGCATCACATCACGCTGGTGAGAGATCGGGCACACGTGAAGAACTGGGTTCACTCCTCGATAACTGTGAGCTCCCAGAATTTGAGGAGACTGATCTCTTTGGGAAGAAAGGGATGGAATGGCTCGAACAACAACTGCCAGAGCTGGATGGAAATGACCAGTAAAGAAAGCCCAAACCAACTGAAAGGAGAAGTACTTACTAAGCTTCTCCTTATAAAATACTCAAAATCAAGAGGTCTAAGAGGTGATACATCCCTCCCCTGCTGTGGTTTTTCATGGGGAAGGCTATTCAGCTTTTTCCTCTCAACAAATTTCTAGGGAGCATACCTGAAGGGATGTCGTGCATTATCTTTTACTTCTCTGATCTCCTCCATGGTAGGCCTCCCCTCCACAGCTCTCCTGACAGCATGTCTGGTGGCTCTGTAATTGTTGATGTACACCTGTTTTCTCTCAGATGCTGAGGGGTGCACGAACACGTTCACGATGAGAACGACCTCTTCGGGAAGAATACCGTCTTCTACAGAATCTGCCACCGCCTTTGCTACCCCTGCCTGGGCGGGACCGTACACGATGGAAGCATGGCGCATGTCCTTCATTTTCACGGTGGGAACGATCAAGGTATTGGGTTTCACCAGCACGTTGGGTTCCAGAATAGCTTGCAGCGCATTCTTGTCTGAAGCTAGTGTTCTGGCGTATGCCAGACCTACAGGACCTGATCTTTCTCCAATCAAAAGGTCGATGTGGGCCACTTCACAACCTTCACCACAGAGTGCTTCCCCAACCTTCAATGAAAAGTCATCTATGACCTGAGGAGTGACATCTGCTGCTGCAAACCGGGATTTCAACTCCTTACCTTCTATTACAAAGGTTACCTCCTTTGGTTCTATTTTTCCAAGCTTTTCCAGCTCGATGCGAATCTCCTCCTTGTTTTCGTAAGAGAGTGCGTCTCCAATCATCAAGGGTTTCCTGCATTTTCCCACCTTAATCCCCAGGTAGTTCAATCCTGCTTTCGTTCCTGGAGCACCTGAGGCACAGATGAGCCTGACCAACTTCTGGACCTTCCTCTGAATCTCCACAGCTTTCTCCAACTCTCTTTTCTGCATCGCATCATAGATTTTCACCCAAAAGTCACCAATGAGGTTGGCAGACGCCAAAATCATGCCAGAAGCCCCCGCAGCCAGACAGGGGACAACAATCTCATCCCATCCGCACATAACGTTCATGCGTGGCGACACCTTCTCCAGTAAGGTCATGACATACGACATGTTCGCCGAAGAATCTTTTATGCCGATGATCCCTTCCAACTCTGCTAGGTCCTCTACAACCTTCCAGGAGAGGTTAACCCCTGTTAACTGCGGTATGTTGTACAGGATGATGGGTACATCCACCGATTCTTCGATCGCAGCGTAATGTTCGTACAATCCTTTGTCTTGAGGTTTCAAATAAAAGGGAGTGACTACTAAACAGGCATCGACGCCTAAATCTTCTGCTGTTTTTGTCATTTCAATAGCTTTGTCAGTGCTTGAGTCACCTGTTCCTGCAATAACAGTCATACCATAAGCTTCCTCTACTGCAATTTCAATGACCCTTTTTCTCTCTTCAAAGGTCATGCTGGTAAACTCACCAGAAGATCCGCAGGGTACAACACCGTGGATGCCCTGTTCTTTGCAGTGATGAATGAGATTTCTGAAAGCTTCTTCATCGATGGAATCTTCGGTGAAAGGAGTGACCAATGCAGCACTGACTCCTTTTATTGCAGTCATGAGATCACCACGTATATCTGTGTGTGTGAGCTTAAATCCTTTTCACAGAAAAGTGACTATCGTCAGGTTTGGTTCTCCTTTCTTGGAACTCATCTCTATTCATCTTCTGTTTCAAAAAGTTCATTTTCACTACATTACTGGATAAAATGCTGTTCATTAAGTTACTCTAACCCTCTCTTGGAAGCTTCATGAGCCAACCTTAAAACTTCTGGAAACTTATGCTCTTTCACATTTGCGAACGTCAGATGAATGGCTGAATGTAAAGAGATCTTATGACCAACACTCACGAAAATAGGGCTCATCTTTTTGTGGGTTCGCAGAACAGCTCCCACAAGATCGCCCTCAAAATAAACGTATGTCCACTTCTCAAAATTTCTGTTAAAATCTCCCACCAATTTCCGACCAGCCACTCCTATTGTTGGTTTCTGAAAGTACAATCCCACATGACACGCTAACCCAAATTTGCGGGGATGGGCTCTCCCATGTCCGTGAACAAACAGCAGATCATATTTTGTATCCTTTAAAACGTTATAAATTGAGGGGAATTCCCTCAAAGCAAAAAAGGAGGGCACATACGAAAATGTAACCCTTCCGTTCCACACCTTCTCCTCTACGACTGAACCATGAGCATCCACCACCACACAGGCGGCTGAGGCGGTGCCACCCTTGTAGGAGACATCCACCCCAGCCTGTGTTTCAACACTCTCAAAGCAGTCCACCTCCACGACATACTTTGAGAGCATTTTTTGGATGCTTTCACCTCCTCCACCGATCACTCGTCGTCACCCTTTGTGGGGATCAACAATATCTTGTCATTGAGAGGCAAGGCAGTAAGGTACACAGTTATAGACCCACGAGCGTTCTTGTACGCTACCCCCACGTCGGTCCACTTGTCTTTGCCCCCTACGTCCTTCACCACTCGTACCAAATAGTCGGGTTTTACATCACTCATGCTATCACCCCGAACCAGTACACGCTCGACCAGTATATATGGTTTATCCGAGAGCACTGGAAAAATATTCATGAGATCACGATCGTCGTAAACATGGGGCCCCTCACATCTATCTTTCCCTGAGACCTGATGAACTCCCGCGTGTCGTCAGGAATGGTCACATAAATATCTGATAACCCCTTAACCATCCCCACCCGAAAGACACCCTTTTCTCGAGAAGAAACCACATGGTTGGCAAACGCTTCCAGGTAGCTCAGGTGAAAGGTCATCCCCTTTTCTAAGATCTGCTGTATTTTCACGTTCTCAGATGTTGTGGGCACCCCGTACAGAGAGCCATTATACACGTACAGCTCGTTAAACGCAGCAGGCCCAATTAAATTCGTGTTCTCCTCCTCTTCCACCAGCTCTATTTTCAGGGTCGCATCCTCATGAACAGTGAATCGACAGGGGCTCTTTGCATCTTTGTACTTTCTGGCAGTCTCCACAATTTTACTGACTAACTCCTGGTTTTGCGCCCTTCTCACCAGTTCCACAGATTCCAAAATCTCTTCATCTGTCAACTGCTTCCCGTACAGCTCTGGGAAGTGCACCTGCCTCAAGTCTTTCAACCCCTCCCTCAGCATCGCAATCCTCCCCAGCCCTGGTCCTGCATTGAACACGGGATAGGCGATGTTGTAGTGAGCCAAAGCTACGGGAGAAAACATGCCAATGTCTGCTACCTCGACGTTCTCACAAAAGACTTCATAGTTCGTGTTGTAGGCGTAGTAACTGGGTTGGTTCTCTTTTAGGGCGAAGGTAACCTCCATGCCCAACTTGCTGAAGAACTCTCTTATGATGTCCATACCATCTTCAATGCCCAAATCGCCCATGATCACCATGCTCAAGTTGTAGTGGGCTCTCAAATGACGGATGTCCTCTCTCTGTTCTCTCCTGAATCGCCATCCCGAAGAGTACAGTAAAACGGGAGGTTCTCTCTTTAAGGAAGCGAGAGTAGGAAACCAGGCAGTGGTAAAGTGGCTGATTAACGTTTTGGAAGTGGAAATAGGCGTAATATTTTCGAATTCAGGAAACAACGAGAGTATGAAAAGTGCATCTTCTGTGGAAATCTTTAGCTGCTGGACAAAGGTCTCGATCAACTCTCCTGAGTCTACCCTACCCATTTTGTAGTCACGGAAGATCTGTTTCAACGTGTCTATGTCGATGGTGACCCGTTTTGAGATCTTGTCCTGAATCTCCTGTGACAGTGCAACGTCTGGCCGCGGCAAAGAAGCCAGGTAGTACAGCCGATCGAGGATGGCAGGTGCTTCAGGCCCGTACTGCATTTTCACGTGGTTCTCATCCCAGATAGGTTTCAAGAACACCTCGTCAAATCCCATGTCCAGAAGGATCGTCTCGCACATCGACAAATATTTGGAGATGACATGTTTTTTCCCTTTTTTCCCAGGCAGTGAAAACCCCTTTTTCCCGTAAAATCGTGCACTCTCTCTCTTCCAGACACCTTCAAAATCCTTTTTTGCTTCCTCCTTTATTCTACCCATAGTAGAACTCCTCTTGCAACTTTTTCTCTTCTTCCCTTATCCGGGGAAGCGGTATCGGTGGGACCACATCTAACTCCTTGGCCAGAATGACTGCCTCCATCAACCCCTTCTCTATGATCGTATTCTGGATTTGTGTACGCTTTATGGTCCTCTTATTCTTCCAGTCATCATATATCTCTTCTACATCGTCTCCCTGGTAGAAAAGGGTTCCATCTATTTTTATGGAGGCTATTGTGGGACTATATGTGCTGCTGAATACAAAATCAATGGCCAATTCACCGTCTTTTTTCTCCATGTTTATTACAGAGCTGTTGTTGCTAATCCCTACACCAGTTGAATTTTCGCCTTCTCTTAAAAAGCGCCTGGCTTCAATGCCTCTTATGATCAGTCTCATCATGGTGGCACCTTTTGTTGTTTTACTCTCCCGTTTAAAGAGTTTGCTGTTGAGGCAATCCTCTGTAGGTTCTGCACTCGAATGCTGTCTTTGACTTGTAATAAAAGTTTTCACTCAGGTGGCATTTTCTCGTGTGAAGAACTCTCCAGCACTTCTGTAGTGACCATGAACGGGCGAGACCAGTAAGAGCAGCAAAGTTAGACACGTTCACGCAAATCAAGGGGATAGCTAACGAAACCCTTAAGTACTTCCACGCACAGGAGCAAGAAGGTGGGAACAATGAAAGGAATTCTTGTCTTCAAGGGTAAGGCTCTGAAACCTCCTTTTGTGGTAGAACAGGAGGCGGGAAAGATCCTCATTAACGAGAATGTTGTATATCCTTTTCCTGAGATAGAAATCCCAAGAGAAAGGCCTCTCTTTAAAGGTGGAGCAGAACTCCCTGAATTCCGGGTCCCGGAAAAGATGTGGGGTGTCCTGAAGGATTTTCAAAAGTCCTGGGCAAGTGGACTGATACGTGATGAGAAAGGGCTTTTAGAGAGAGCTGCTGGACTGAAACGGGTTGAAGACTACATAAGAGATGAAACTGGCAGAATAACAGACGCTGGTGCCTACATCCGAGACTACAAAGCTCAAAAAGAGGCTTTACAGAGAGTGCTGGAAAGAGAAAAAATCCCTTTTTCGGAAACAGAGGAATATCACGATGTTTTAATCCCTGTAGAGAAAGAATGGGGGATTATTGCGCTTTTTAACGAGGCTGAAAGAGTACGGGTGGCTGTCGAGACAGACAAGAAGAGACCAGTCCCTGCAAAACACCCCTATGAAGATGCGTCAAAGATCAGACAGTACATAGAAACAGGGCTCAAAGAAGGGGATATGTTCATTATTGATGAGAATCAGATGGAACTCATCCCTCACCAATTCATTGAAAAAGCGGCGAAGGAGATCGCGAATTATGACGCACTGACAGACGATGAAAAAATAGAAAAATTACAGGATATACTCATTCCAGATATTACCAATCCTGAACCTCTGGACATGAATAGTGCAGTCATTTTCTTCCCGCACCTTTCATGGCAGAAGAACATATTCGGCAGGAACGCACGATTCCCCTTCAGCCTGGCAACCAAGTTGAAATCCCGTGGATATCGGGTCTGGGTCTTCACCGATACTGCTGTCACCCTAAGAACCTGGGCGCAGATTCTAAAGAATGGATCGCAGACTCAGATGAATGTCATCTACAACCAGGGGCATGGAGGCAGAAATTTGATAGCAGTGGGTGAGCGTGGAGTGAAGAAGTGGTTATACTTCACTGACCAGTTTGTCTACAAGTACGCTGCGCTGAAAAAGGCTGTCGTGTACATCCATTCGTGCTATTCCCTCTTTGATGACAGCATGTCCGCAGCCTTCCTGAGTAAGGGTGCCTGTACCTATGGTGGGTGGAAGCTTCCCACGTCAGCGAGCCCAGATTACTGTGACAGGGTGGATGGGATCTTCTGGCCTTCCTTAGTGAGCATGTTATCCCCTACAGGTAAGGTTTGCAGAGCTTTGAACGAATTTGACAAACAATTTGAGTGCAGAGGAAACAGTAACTGTCAGATTGGCTAGAACTTTATTTTTTTTATTTATGTTTATTTATTTTTTTTTTATTTATTTCAGTACGTGGTCTCAGGAGCTACAAGATTCATTCTGCTTCTCATACCAGTATTCTAGAAAATCCACCATCATTTTTTCTGCAGTAGTACACAAAGGAGTGCATAGCTTCTCCCCCCTCAAAAGAGTGGGATATCTGCATCCTCCTCCACACACGAGTGCCAAACTACACTCTGCACACTTTTCTAGAGAAAATAGTACGATTTCTCCACGTTTTACAGGTTTCATTGAATAACAATGCCGGTACGTACACGTCAATACGCTGTTCTTTCCAACCCAGTGCAGCCCGACACGGATACACATCTCCAAAAGGGTCAAATGCCGACCTCTTAGTGACAGCACTGCAATTCCACAAAGAAGGCCAGAACCGGGAATGTAGCGCAGTTCCGCTTTATTTGGATGATAACCCAAAAAAAGTAACATCCAGCCTATTGCTCAACTTTCATTTATCCACCGAGTTTCGAACGTTATCAGTGTGCAGAGATGGGTACGCGGGTAGAGGTGGTACACTACAATCTATGCGCGTTCAGGTCATTCTCGCACTAAGGGACGGGTCAGACATGTGGGGCCGCCCTGTCCTTTCACAGAGATTTCCTGTCCTTCAATTTCCCACACTTTGGCTCCTGCATCTTCTAATAGAGCCTTCGTCTGTGGGTTTCCTTCAAGCATGATGCACTGGCGCGGTGCTACAGCCAGCACATTACACCCCATGGTCTCAAACTCGCGATCTGATACTTCTACTAACTGGATGTTGCGACTGATCAGTTCTTCTCGGAAGGGGATGGGCAATAACGGTGAATACACCAGGGCGAGATCGTAATCAATGGGGCTCAGAACAGACATCAAGTGAAACACGTCAGTGGGCCCGCGGTAGTGGGGCAGAGGGACCTTGAGTACGGTAACATCTGAATCCACGAAAGACTGGAGCTGGAAGATACCTTCATCATTCGTCCGATACGTGCGCCCCACTGCCAGCGTTTCATGATCGAGCCAGACCACATCACCGCCTTCTAATCGGCCTTTTCCTTCTATAGCACCTAGTATAGGAATGCCAGCCCTCTTGAAAGCTTCTCCTGCAACAGACGGCTCATGCACTCGTTGAGGCTTTCCCATATTGCATAAGATGACCCCTTTATGGCTGACGATGGCAGCATCACGGGCGTACAAACTGTCCATGGTAAGCCTATCATCGGCAGGTAGAAAATCAATTTTTACACCAAGGTTGGTGAATAGAGCAATGAACTGATCGTACTCTGTGACTGCCTTAGTGAATGATGGCGTCTCTGTGTAGGCCAGTTCACGCCATTGTGCATCGATTTTCTCCTGGTTCACAAAGGCTTGTTCGGGTCGGCGCAGTGCTATGCGGGTGATGCGTCCCACTTCTGAGAGAGTTCCCATCATGAGTCACCCTCCACGTGACCTGTGTCTAAGGGGTTGAACATCCTGATTCATAGGATTACTTTCACGGAAGGTATATAATGGTTTGTCGGCATCAAAGTCGAGTAGCTACCTGGGCATGATTTCACAGGACACTCATCCCCGAAGGGAACCCAATGATCGCTTGTGCATAATCCTTTATGACCTTTTTGAGCAGGGGTTCTCCCATGAAGAAAGGAATACAAAACCTGCTGTCCTCAATGTGGGAAATATCTCCCATGAATTCTTTATCTGCATCAATGAGCATGAGCAATTTGTCTTGAACTTTGAAAAAAATGGAAGAAGTTGGCAGCTCAGAAAATAAATCAATGACGAAGTCCTCGTAGTCGGTTTCTACCATGTAGAGAAAAGTAGTGTAAAATGGGGCCGTCTTTGGAAAATATCGTGTGAAAACAGTACAGTATTCAGGTATCTTCTCCAGGAACCTATGGACCCTCCGTGCAGGAATGTGGTGCTCTTTAGTGACCGGGGCTATCTTCTTTCTCACATTGTACATGAATGCTCTCGACAGGAGCTCGTCCTGTTCATCCCACAAAAGGGAGTCATTCCAGTGCGTTTGAATAATCCTTGTGGGTGTGTAATCATGAGAGTTGAAGGCTTCTAATTTCTTTATTATGGTCCTCACAGCTTCCTCCCAGGAACAATTACGAGCATAAGCCACATGGTAATCAGAGCGGAACCCTTCAAGGATGACCTCCTCTTTGATGTCAATTTTCTGCTTTGAGGCTAACCACAGGTCAACACATCCAATCATAAATGATACACCAGCCACAGTGCTGTCTTTCTTGTAGTATTCATACGAATTAAAGGGTTCTTCACACTTGACAAAGTAGACGTATTCTTTGAGGTTTGAGTAAGAACGGTTTCTGAGCTCTGGCACCCCAATGTACTCCAAATCAAAAGACTCTTTCAACCTCCTCCTGGCAGTATCTTGGTTCATTCCCAGTACCGTAGAGAGGTCTTTCACCTCAATTCGAGGATTCTTATCCAGTGATTCATAAATAGTTCTGTACTGTTTCTTCCAGGATTCACGACGACCACAAGTCATGTTCCCACCTTTTCTATCAGAGAAGATTTTTCTTTCTCCTTTGATATTTCAAGATGAACTTACTGTTTAAAAAGATTTGGTTTTGTGGGGTTGTCAAATTATGTGGTGTTAGAAATGGTGTAACCTCTCGAATTGTCAGTTTTTCTCTTAATTGAATCATTCATAGCAGTAACATCCTCTATTCAGCGATGCAATGTGAGGAGCACCATAAGACTTGACAACCCCGGTTTTGTTTTCTACCTGTACTGCAGACAAAAACATGCGTTCTCGTACGTGAATAAAAGGTTCATTTTGCACTTGATAGAGGGCACAAAGTGTAAATGTTTCAAAGAAGTGGGGAAAACTCAAAGAAGCTTCAATAAGGATAGCTCCCGTAATCCCAAAAGCCAGAGACAAGAAGGCCAAAGGCAGCACGTTAGGAGCAATATGTCTTAAGAGCCAGTATTCAGAGGTTTCTAATTCCTCCATTAGATACCACCTTGTGTGTAGTGTCACCTCATCTCCATCTTCTTGCTCATTCAAAATTCATAAATCATCTCATGACCTTTTTGATTCTACCTTAAAATTCTCCTGACTGAAAGGTTGAAAGGGCTACATTAATGGAAAGAGGTGTCAGATGGTGAGGTGACAGAGACGAACAGTGAAAAGTTTATAGGCACCTGTGCTCTAATCATGGTATGAGATCCCGAGGCAAGCTGATCTACTTTGGGGAGGAAATGGAAGAGGTTGAGGTGGAGATTTGTAATGATACCATTATGGTCAATGGTCGTCCTCTCATACCGGCGTACAGTGCTCCAGACCTGGAAGAAGAATCAGAATTCAAGCTTGATGATGAAACGCAGAAAGTTATCAGAGAAGCTTTAGAACACACTGATTCCCACCTTTCCTTTGAGGACAATGCACAGAGAGTGGTTACCTACCTTAAAGAGAAGGGGATCAACGTGAGGAGAGAAGAGGGGTATGGTGATGTTCTTGTGGAGACAGACGAGGGGTGGGGGGTGATTGTTCTCTTCAATGAGGAGGCCAGAATCAACACAGAGATGCAGACTGAAGAGATGGGTTATGAGGTGGAGGGGCTCCTTCAGGAGGGACTGGTGATCGTCGATGAGGGATTTATCTCTTTTATCCCCGAAAAGGAGGCTGAAGAGATTGAAAAAAAGTTAAAAGAAGTTTATGCCTCAAGAGATAATTTTTCTTCCAAAATAAGGAAGGTACGTGACATGCTTGGGATTCCAGAAGAGAGTGCACGAAAGCTTTTGATGCACCACACGTGATTACCTTCTTTTTAAAAGGACCACTCTACTGTCTTCCTGGGAATCTGTGATCTCATACGAGGAATGGCTCTCAATCTCACGGGCAAAGGTTATAATCTCCTCAAATGAGGGCATGTTGTCAATGGTCATTCTGTGCCGGGAGTACCCCACGTACATGTAGGCCTTAGCTTCTACAAAAGTGGGAGACGCTTTCTCTATCAACTGGGAATACTCTTTTGGGTTGGTGAGGTTGAATCTCTTTACCAGAGTCAAACGGATCACTCTCTGCGTGTCGAGGGTGGAGAAGAGGTTCACTGTTTTCATAATTTTTTCCCACCCTTTTACCTGGGGGTAGCACAGTGTTCTGTAGATCTCTTCTGTGGGGGCAGCTATCGTCAAGTACAGATTCCAGGGGAGTTCTAGTGTCTCAATGGCTTCAGGGTTGGTCCCATTGGTCACCAAAAACGTTGTCATGCCCCTTTTCTTGTATTCTCTGATCAGATCAGACAAAGCGGGGTAGAGTGTGGGTTCTCCAGCCAGAGATATTGCCACATTGGTGGGTTCCAGTGCTTCCTTCAGTTTTTGTGCTGAAATTCTCTCCAGTAATCCACGGTAACCAGATAAAAGTACTTTCTGGGCTTTCAGACTTTCTTCAACAATGAATTCGGGTGCATCATGTTCAGATAACTGCGTCTCTGTGAACTGAACTGGTCTCCAGCAGAACAAACATTTTTGAGTGCATGCAGTAACAGAAGGAGTCATCTGTAAGCATCGATGGGACTTTATGCCATAGAATTTTTGCTTATAGCAGAATCGGTCCTCCACCAAGCTTTTCCTTAACCAGTGACAGAGCTTTACTGCTGAATGGTCTCCTACGATCCTGTATTTCTGTCGTTTAAGCAGTGTTTTCAATTCCTGATCCATCTTTTGCAGATGGTTCCTGCTGCATAAAAACTCTTTCTTCAGGTGCACCTCTTCTTCAGGTGACTCATGCCTAGACAGCATTTACGGGAGCAAAGTGTATTGGGAGTGCTTTCAACACGAGGTAACTCTCCAGGTTAAGAGATAGAAAGTATGAAGAAGAGAACAGCGAAATTGTGGCCACTCTTCAAAACCTTTTTTAGCACTTTAACCAAATCGAATGTGTGAGCGAAGAAAATGTTCGTGTTTCAGCCTTCATCAGAACGTGGTGCACGGTAATGTCTACCATGGTTCTCCTCTGTGTGCAGTTCTACACCGGCCACCTCATCCTGGGTCTTGTCTCTTTAACCATGACAATTGGCTTTGGAATATCCCCATTTCTTACTGATATGGCGACTGATACGCCCGTTACGAGAACCCAACATGCAGCAGCTTTCATCTCGAGGATCATGGTTCCTCTGTGGGCTGTATGGATGGTAATCAACTTTCCTCTTGTTTTTCCCCTTTTGGTCATACTCTTTTATGCTCCACTTTTGATCAAAGTGCTCTTTCTCCTCTTCATTGGGACTACGGTACTGTCACTCTTCCTGTATGTAATCCTGGAAACGGGAAGAAAGAAGGCGGACATTATAACACAAATAGCCCGGGCTGATGAACTTTCCATGCAGGCTCACGTCATGTTGTCTCAGGTTCAAGAAAAAGGTATGAATACCTCGGGATGCGAGGAAATTCTTGAAAAAGCTGGAGAATTTATAATTCTGGCTCAAAAATGTTTGGGAGGAAAAGACTACATAAATGCAGATGTGTGTGCCTCAACAGCAGTGGACATGTTTGAGGAAGCCACAAGACTCATTGCATCACTGGGTTAGTACTGTTTTCACATCTCGATAATTTCTGAAAAGAGGAGCTGGTGTTCATCTATTGACTGGAACATGAAGTTGTGGGTTCTCCAATATGAGAGATCAAAGAGAACGATACGTTACCAATAGAATTTCTCTTGTTGCGTCTCTACGTCATTGAATCCCTCTCCAAGGTTTTCTGCAAATTCTTCGTAAATCTGCGAGATTGCACGTTTCACCCATTTCATTTCTTCTCCTGGCTTTTCGCCATAGAACAGGACTGAAACAACATCTTCTCTTGATGATTTCCTCATGACGAAAGAGTTCTTCACCCATAGACCATCACTTTTTTTAATTTTTAATCCTCTCCCCCTACTCAATTTTGCCAGTGCAGGGATGACCTTCTCTTTGAAAAGCTTATCATTTTTACATTCAACTCTCATCTCCAGAGTGTATTGACAACCTATGCTTTCCTTAGCTTTCTTGATGTCAATGTTCTTCATGTACGTCAAGAATTCAAGGACGTGCCATATACTGTCGTCAAGACGTTTGCTGTCATAAATGTGGTAAGAACCTTCCACTCCTTTGTACACCGTTTTATTCTTGGTCAGTTCTTTTTCTATTGCTCCGATCATGTTGGGCCTTCCCCGTTTTGCACGTACCATCTTATGTCCCCAGAATTCTATGGCTTTCTCAGCTGGCACGACGAAGGGATCGACGACAAAAACCCCCGGCTCTTCGTAATGCATTGCACTCACGGCAGTGAGCAGTACGGGATCAATGGCTTTTACTGTGTTACCTATCTTGAGGATGATAACGTGCCTGTCCCCATCATCATCAAAGACCACTCCCACGCGAGACTCATTCTTTTTCATAATTTCAATTATGCAGGCAAGATTCTCTGGAATTGATGGATTGGGTGACTTACTGGGAAAATAGGTGAAGTCCCCACTCATCTCTGCATTGAGTTCCTCAACTATGCGAATATTGGCTCTTCGAGCTATCACGGGGAATATGCGGGCTACAGAACCTTCAAGATAGTCAACGGTCAATGGCAGGCATTTGAAATCTTTTTCAGGAAAACTCTCAATGTAGTCATTAAAGGCTTTTTTCCTGTCATATTCTGCCTTCTTCTTATACTCACAAGGTGTTATCTTCATTCCCTGCCATGTTTCGTCAAGGTGAGAGGCTGTTATCATCACTGATGGTAACCCGTACAATCGGCCCAAATATTCTATCATGGGCGTTGTGCAGTGGATGCCGTAGTTTATCACTTCTCCTTTGTTCTTCTCATATCCTTCTTTGAACGCTTTCAACATACCGTAAGAGCTCTTCCTGGAATCTGTACCCAGAATGATTTTTTTTCTTTTTAGAAGATCTGCTGCTGCCCTTCCCAACTCGCGCATCTCATCAAAAGTGAGGTTTTGCCAGCGCACATCTGTGAGAGTAGTACGTCGGAATTTTTTCCTCAACTCAGTGGCCCTCTCTATGGACTTTGGGTAACTATTGAATATGTAGAAAAGCCTGTATAACCAGGATTTCTCGCGTCGTGGTAGGATTCCTCTTTCTCTGGCATCTTCTATTATCTTCTCACGGAAATTTGAATCTTTGAACCATCTATCCCAATCTTCTCGGTAGATTCCTTCGGTGTCATTTTTCAGTATGTTATTGAAGAGCCGACCTTCTTCAAAATACCATTCCCATCTCCATCTGTAGATTGCTTCAATTAAGGGAAAACCGATCAGTATTACCAGGACCAAGATCAGATTCCTGTAGAATAGTGTAGAAACTACAATTTGAAGTGTAAAGAAGGCAAAGATTGCTGCAAAGAGGACAATGGTAAATGAATAGAGCAATCGATGCGCAATTCTGAACCGAATAGGTTTTTTTGCGTGTGAATAGAATTCTATTTTGTCCCAATAGTAAACAATCATCACTATGTCTGTAATGTAATGCTCGTATCCCAGTTCTGTGGAGATCACAACAAGGAATCCAATTACTGATAAAACGAGACCAAAAAGACTAAGTATGAGGATTGGAGCAAAATTGAGCTGTTGATTAAAATCTGTCTGTACAATAACGACCTGAATATTCTTAGACACGCTCATTGTATCCGTCGTATGATTTTGATCAAACCCTGTCTGTGCAATAAAGACCAGAATAGCTGCCACGACCACAGCATAGATGTTGGTAAACCAGAGTCTTTCATTTATACACTGCCTCGTGTGCTCCCAGTATTCCCTGAAAGCTATCTCTAATTCTGAATTAGATTTTTTCTGGTCATAATCGAGGCTTCGAATGGTATCACCTCTGCTCTTCTCTCATAGAGAAAGATTCATTGTTTATAAACTTATCGACATATTTTTGTGTAAATAGAGAGAATGTAACGAACCATTGTTCAGTTCTCTAGAATTGAGGAGGTTTAAATCACAAGAAATCACATTTTTTCACAAATACTTTTTTAAGGTATCTTCTCTCCAGAAGAATTCTTTTCAGCACTCACCTTTAATCACCTGCTTTCCATGCATGATTGATTTTACACCATTCTGGCTTGAATCCTTCCTTCTGATAGAGCTGGTATGCAGGTTTATTTGCAAGATCAACATTAAGGCTCATAGTTCTGAATCCCTGCTCCACCAATTTCTTCTTGATGAAAAGTATGAGACTTCTTCCAAATCCTTTTCTGCGGTGTTGTGGATGAACACCCATGACCCAAAGTTGTCCATTATCATCTCCATGAGATTGGCGAACAATGGTGAAGGCAATAATGTGATTGTTTTCTAAGAGGGCAATTGAAGCATTCTCTATGAGTGGGAATGGGTTTTCACAGATTAAATCATTGAAGTAATCACGGATTTCATCATCTGATTTATCTGCTAACCAGTGATCTTCAGAATCTCGGAATGTCTGATAAAAGCAGTGGAAAAATTCCTCTTCATTTACCTTTATAATCGGTTTAATTTCGTCCCTGAAGGAAATTCAACTTCAACTGATTCTAGTTCTTGTCTTGAGAGCTCAGTCCTCATATGAACGTTCTCCTCGATGGAGGTCATGCCAAGAGATTCGTAGAAAGCTTTGTATTTCTGGTTAGCTTCTTTTTTTTCCTCTGCATAATAATTTATCTCTACTCGAGTTAGTCTCTCCCTTTTAGCAAGATTGATTGCCTGTTCAATGAGTTTTGCAGCTATTTCCTCCTCCTTGTTGTCTGGGGAAACAATTGGGTGACCATTGAGAGCCCAAGGGTTAATTTCTGCCTCTGTAGGACTCTGGATATAAAAGAGGAGCCATCCAATTAAGTTATTCTCAGAATAAGCAAGGACAGCTACAGGGGAAACTTAAACTCAAGTCTATTTAGCCAATCAACTAATCTCTCAACTGTTAGAGTTGATCCTTTAGCCTGTCACGCTGTAATAGCTAATTGAGCGAGTTCGTGAACATCGACTTCGTTCCACTTCTGAATGCTCATCCTAATTTCTTGAATAGACATTTTTTCCCTGCTTCCCTTTTTGCTGTTGATACAGATCTCACCCTCATCTAGCGGTACAATCCATAGAGAATGTTCATGAGTGCTCCTGTCCTTAAAAGGTTGAGGTATTAATGTCTCACCGCTGCTGAGCTGCTGAGCGAAACTCTTTTAAAAGGTGAGTGTCGTAGCCTCAGCAATGTGCTGTACCACGTGCAGGAAAAGGGTGAACCCCTCCCTCATTCAGTCACACAAGGTGATTTCATGGACACGTTCTCCCATGTAATTTTAGGGTTCGTGATGGGCCATGCACTTCGATTAGACAAGAAGACACGCATGACTCTCATGCTTTCGTGCATTATCCTCGATGCAGACATCCTTGCAGGTGTGTTAGGCTGGAGAGCTTTGTTTCAATTTCACCGAGGGCCTGTCCACTCTTTTGTGGTTGCAGCAATCATAGCTCTCGTAATGGCCCTTGTGTACGTGTATTTGCACTTACCTCGCAAATTTTTGTCCATTTTGGTGATCTGCCTTTTAGGAGTCTACAGTCACCTTTTCCTGGATTTATTGACTCCCTGGAATACTGATGTCTTGTGGCCGTTCTCTGAAACAGGCGTCCGCCTGGGTATTACACCTTTCTTTGACCCTGTGTTTTTTGGAACCCTTGCAGTGGCTTTTCTTCTCATTGTATGTATAAAGAGCGACAAGAAAATCCATTTGATTGCAGTTGCAGCCCTGATCATCGTCATAGCAAGTTTTGGAGTCAGAGTGTACGAGAAGAATGCTGCAATTTCCCTCGTTCAGCCTCCTGGTGACGTGATAACAGAGCCCACGGCAAACCCTGGCGAGTGGTGGGTGGCAGTGACGATAGCACAGAATGAGGGGTACATCTACAGAATATATGACGTAAACGCTATAAGGAATGAAATCAAGAGTACCATCATCCTGGAGAGCCCCTTCATCAACTACAAGGGGCCTGCAGAGCCTCCCATTGACTCACCAGAGAAGGCTGTCGCCTACTCGAGGGAAAATGAGATCGTGAAAAGATTCCTGGAGAGAGCACAATTGCCAGCAGTGAAGGTGACCTATGACAGGAGGTGGTACGTCTTCTGGTATGATGCATCCGTGGCGATGGGGGAAGGAAGATGGTCCACAGGTGGTGTCATGGCTGCAGTGGAGGAAGATGGAACACTGGTTGTGGGATATTCATCCCAGAGCTAGTGATAAATACCTACTTCGACAACAACCCCATAATCAGCAGTTGTTATGCAGGGACCATGTCAGCAGTTGATCTCAGTAAAATCAGAGATCTTGTTACTGCACTCAATGCCAAACTCATTACAAAAGACAGAGAGATAAAGGAAGCCAAAATAGTCGAAGTCGTATGATGACAAAAAGCTACAGAGTGATAAGTTTTTAGTTATGAGACATTATATTTTAAGTTTCTTAATTGGCATGAAGAAAGAAAAATCGAAACATTTTTAAGGAATAACTACCAATAGCTTACAAAACGAGAGGAGGTGAAAAAAAATGAGAAAGGTATTTACGGCCGGGATAGTGCTGTTAGCAGTCATGCTGGCCACAGGAGCAGGAATCACAGGAACTGGAAAACCTAATTCAGAAATGAGGACCTTATTCCAGCCACTAGACGCTGAAGCCCGCACCTACCTGGCGGCAAATCCTCACATCGCTTCGCAGGACCTCGATTTATTTGCTGCATCTCTAGTGGATAAATACGAGAAGAATTTGACTTCGATCCTGCGTGGGCTTGAGGGTGTCACCGGACAATCAGTATCGAAAGAAGCTGGAGAAAATCTCAAGCTGCTCATAGTCAGAGAGCACCTTTACCAGATCCTGCAGGAGAATATCCCAGATGTTGAGAATGCAACAGTACAGGTGATAGAGCCGGTTCTTGTCAACAGCTATCGTGATGGTACCAACGTATACAAGGTATTCTACACGCCCATGAGCAGTATCCCCTATCCCATATACTACTGGGTGCAGGTCTATCCTGATGTCTATGGAGGCTCTGGCTACGATGATGCTGGTAAGTACTACAACGTCAATGGCCACAATGATCTCTATTACGTCGTTGCCGAGTACACCTCTACCTGGGTAAAATATACGCTGTACTTTTATGATGAAGACCATCCAGATCCCATAACGGATGCACTGTACGATGCCTGGAGACTTCTCTACTATGGGAGAATTGAGGACATAGAAAGCTTCACTGTGCAGAACAGCACCATAGCCTTCAACAGTATCTGGGACAATAACATGACTTATGCAGAGTGGTGGGGACAGCACGGCACTATAACACGATCCTATAGAACCACAGTCTATGTCAGCAATGTATGGAACCACGCCATGGACACGTACGATAAGAACCCAAGTATGGGCAAAATCTGGTGGTACACCGCATGGTAGCCCATACTTTTTTTATTTTTTTGAGGTTGAGAATGCTATTCCTGTAAAGAATTGATTGAAGAGGATGAGAATTCTCATGGAATAACTCCAGTGCGATAAAAAAGTGTTTGGGATAGCAGAGTCAGTGAATCAAGAACTAGAAAACGACAACATTTTCTCTTAGAATACCTTTTCAATTAGTTCCATTGTTTATTGCAGGATATCTATTCTGTCTGATAATTTATCAAATCTATCGGGCACATTGGTTGAAAGATATTGGTGGTTGATTATTGTACTAATCTGTTTGGGAGGAATTACTCTGAGAGAGTCAGAAAGGATGTTCCCACTTTTGTCGAGTATAAGAGTGGCCGCCATAATCTCGCTGTATCCATCCTTGTTGATGTCTGCAACAGTCAAATGGGGGAAATCATCAAAATCCTCCTTCAGGGTCCACAGTGTGCAGCCTTCAGCATTCAGAGAGGTGAGTTTCCATTTCTGCAGACATATTCCTTCTGGAGAGGGCAGCTGCAGCGTGAGCGAGATTTCCTTGGTACCATCGCCTTCGAAATCCTCAAACCGAGAATTAGGAAATCCCTCCAGTTGGACCTCCCACAAAGGGTGAGAAAAGGTGTCCAGAACAACGAGGGTAAAGTGCTTCATTTCTTCATCATGAGTAATGCACAGGATTTCAGAGAGCCCATCACCATTCAGATCCTCGTAGTCTGTTACCAAGAGAGGGGGAGGTGCCTCCCATACGAGTCGAAACGCATAGTCAGGGGGTGGACTGAAGACAGGAATCAGCAACACTACGAAGAGGCCAACCATCCTATTCATACGTATTGTGTGCAGTGGACTTATTTAAAGATTTTTATGGGAGGTTAGCAACTCTGACAGAGTATACAAGAAGAGAGATGACATTGTGTCCACAGCTTAAGACTGCTCCTTTTTTGTGTTTTTGTCATGCAACAGGAAGGTACATTCTGCTACCATAAAGGTAAAAATTAGACTTATCTTTACCAAAAAGTGTTTTCACCCCATTTTTTAAACATACATTTTCTTAATTCAGTTTCTGATTTCGTATATTAAAGTCTTGTACATCGTCGCCACATTTTTCGTCGATTACAGGGTACTATTGACCAAAAACATATCCTGGAAAAGCTCCACAACATTCCACAAAGTTATCATTTTTGGCACAGGAAAATTACTTAAGACTGATGGTAATGGCTACTACAAAAAACAGGATGTGTCAAAAATGTTTTCATCTACATGGTGTCCAGCAGTATGCGCAGGAAATAGTAGCAGTTACATGCTCTTTGATCGTACGCCTTGCGGCCCAAGGCCGAAGATCCCCGATTAGAATCAGGTTCCTGACCACCTACAAGTTGATTTTCTTTCTTTTTTTTAATAGTGATTAAAATGGGCTTTAAAAATTTATCAGGAACGAATATGTATTTTACGAGGGGCGATCGTATTCTTGAGAAGGTTTAAATCGTTCTGCGCACATAGAACATTCTCAATGACTACCTCCCTCATTCCACAAAGTTATCATTTTTAGCACAGAAAAACTACTTAAGACTGATGGTTGAAACTCCCCTAAAAATAGGAGGTGTCAGAAATGATTCCGTCTACTTGGTGTGTAGCAGTATGTGCAGGAAATAATGGCAATTACGACCCCCTTGGGGGTGGCCCAATTTGCGCCAGTCGGCCACGTGCGGACGACTAGAGCCAGGTTGATTCTATCAATTTCTTTTCATTTTTTTGCTGCGGTGCTGGAGTCAGACTGCGGCCGCCTCTTGGTGGTTATCTTCATAGAATGGTGATCAAAATGGAGTTTAAAACTCTGTCAGGGAATGAATATGTATACCTCCCGGAGAGTGGTATTGTATATCCCAAGAAAGCTTTGAAACGCTTTGCAGAAATAGAAAGGTTCCTAAAATCTGTAGGAATTAAAAAAATAAATGTAGACAATATAGAAAACCCTGCAGTTGTAAAGGAGCTCATTCTCAGAAGTGGACTGCAAGAGCTCGTCCTCGAAATAACCCAGAAGTGTAACCTTCGCTGCAAGTACTGTGTCTATTCAGAATCATACCCGGGTGTGAGAGGTTATAATCCCAAAGATATGAACGAAGATACAGCTCTAAAGGCCATTGATCTCTACTTTTCACTTCTCAAAGAGGGGAGAGCCTACAATCCCTACAGAGAGCCATCTGTAGCGTTTTACGGAGGAGAACCTCTGTTAAATTTTGAACTCATCAAAACATGTATTAACCACGTAACAGAGAATTACAAAGATTTCAACCCTCATTTTGTCATGACAACCAACAGTACCTTGCTCTCAGAAGAAATAGTTGCATTCTTGAGTGAACACCATTGTGAAATAGTCTTGAGCATAGATGGGCCAAAAGAAGAGCATGATCGCAACAGAGTATTCCCTGGCGGAAACGGCTCCTTCGACATTATTATGAAGAACGTGGAATTTCTGGCTGGTAGTAACCTAAAAGCGTACTGCCAATCGGTGTACGATTTAAAGACTGATATTGATACTGTTCATGAATTCTTTTATCGAGAGGATGTCCCTCTTCTTACAGGTGCAGGTCCTGTTAGTAATAAAATCCCTAATACGTACTATGATACATTTTCTGCAAGAGACCGTGAAATTTATGAGGAACGGCTGGCAAAAATGTTGGCTTATCAGATAGAAAAAGTACGAAAGGAAGAAGAAAAGGGAAAAGGAAAGGATGGGAAGGATAAAATATCACTTTATGATCTAAATTTGATGAATCTTGCTGCCTCTGTTTTGAACAGACATATAGGAAACTATAAAGATCCTTATATCCCCTTTACCGCTTCAGGAGTCCCTGGCTTCAAATTGTTTGCTGATGCTTTTGGGTTCCTCCATATCTGTGAGAGGACATTTGGGGATGTATCCATCATTGGTGATGTGGAATCAGGGTTAGATTATGAGAAAATCCTGAGTATACTGCAATCGCTGCGGTCAGAAACTGCACACTGTGAATCCTGTGCCGCCAAGAACATGTGCTCACTATGCTATGTCACCTTTGCTTCAGGACCTGCTATTGAACGTGATCCCGCTGTCTGTGAGGATGTAGTGGTGCGCCTCGAGGGGATGTTCTCCCATTTGTGGAGTATTGCAGAGATTGATGAAAACAGCTTACTTGAATTGGCCAGTGAGTACTATACTCTCTTTGGAGATATTGGAAAGGAGTTGTTGTGATGTTTTTTAGACTGAATCCGGAAATTCGATTGATTTTAGGTGCAAAAAATGGTGTTATTTATGATTTTTTAGATAATAAAGTATATGAGCTAAGTTCTGAGGAAAAATCTGTGCTGGAACTTGCAGAAAAGAGCAAAGAAGTAGAGGAGATATCCCGATATCTGGGAATGGAAGGTTCTGCCACTGAGGTACTTGAAAAATATAAAGAAAAAAACCTGGGAGAATTCTATGAGCAAAAACCGTACATAGAACCATTACGCCTGAAGTCTCCTTTATCCGGGACCTTTTATGAATCACCTCCTCATTTGACCAACTTTTTTGTAGAATTGAATAACAACTGTCAGCATGATTGTCCTTACTGCGGCAGGAACACAATGAAGCGGGTATTCGGGTGCATTGGTTGCAATGTACGGGATGGTCAAAAGAACGCTTTAGAAGGTGGTTATTACACTTCAGTACTTGACCAGGCGTACAAGCTGGGGGCTGGACAGATTTTTTTGAGTGGAGGCAACGTACTGGAAGATTTAGATATGTTATCTGCAGTCCTGGACCACTGTGAAGAACTGCACTTTCCTGCTGTATTTTTGACCTGTCATGAAAATCACGTCAATCCGTATGCTGTCAATTTTTTGAATCGTTACACAGGGTTAAACGTTTTTCTCAATTGCAGTTTTCCAGTATCCTCTAGAACACTGGAGATAGCAGGTAATCTGCAGTGTAACCTCACCCTCGTACCAGTAGTTGATGTCACTGACATGAGTGAAGAAGATGTAACAGAAAAAATCCAGCACGAATATGAAAAGGTTCAAAATAGGAGAGTTAGTTGGCAGATAGATTATTGTTCTTCAGATTTCACAAAAGATTACTCTAAAATATCTTTATTCGGGAAAGAAAGGACTAAAAATGCAACCCTTCAATTCTTCGAGCGGTGTCAGGAGTACCACCCCTGCCTGGGCGGCATACTGACCATATCGTCTGATGGGAACGTTTATGTCTGCAGAGTCATACGAGAAAAATCACTGGGGAATGTAGTTGATACGAATCTTTCCGAGATAATGAGGAATAGAAAAGAAGAAATCAAAAAGTTCTGGAATTTGAACAGAGATAAGATAACTCCGTGCCGTAATTGTGAATACAGGTACTCGTGCATGGATTGCAGAGCTATAGAAGCAGATATGTATTACACGAACCTTTGTCGTTATGATCCCCATACAGGGAAATGGACATGATCTTCTGTTCTGTCTGCGAATCTTTGTGCGAGGGTTGTAAACCTTTTGGGTACAGACAGCATCAAGATAGTGAGGAGGAAGTGCTGCCTTACCCCTTGGAAAAAAATCTGGGCAGGATCGAAAAAAAAAGAATCAAAGATTGATCCGATCAGAATTCATAAATCCGTTATTCTACATGCAATATTAGCCAAAAAAGTGAAAAAAATGCTTTTGCCATGCAACAGGAAGGTACATTCTGCTACCATAGAGATAAAAATTAGACTCATCTTTACCAATAAGTGTTTTCACCCATTCTTAGACACACATTTTCTCAATTTAGAGTTTCTTGAAATTATAGCACCAAAAAATCTCAAATGAGAGTCATATTTTACAGATGAAAATTCTTTCTTACCCTTATTGCCCTCAGTATTATATACAAATGATGTTACATCGGTGCTATGATGTTACACCGCAAAGAATCCGCATACTTTTATAAAGCCTGTTTCAGAGAAAAGCATAACCTAAAGGAGGTGAAAAAGTGAGCTATATAGCGCCACAGATCGTGCGAGAGGTATCCAATAGGAGTTCTATAGGAATTCTAGGAGGAGGAAACAACTGTAACAATAACAACCACTGAAGGGGGGTTCTCTTGTACGCTATTGAAACTCGTAACCTCACAAAAGTCTACCCTGGGAGTAGCACCCCTGCCATCAGTGAGATAACCCTTCTCTGCCAGAAATCTACCATTTACTCTTTACTGGGGGAGAATGGTGCTGGTAAGACTACAACAGTCAAAATACTGTGTACTGTCCTTTTCCCCACCTCAGGAGAAGCGTTTGTTCTAGGGTTCAACACCACGAAAGAACCTGAAGAGATCAGAAAGGTCATCGGATACCTTCCCCAGAAGTCCCACGTCTCCATTTTCTTTGACTGGACCGTGTGGTCCAATCTCAAGTTCTTCTCTGCCATGAATGGGGTGACAGGGAATGCCTTTGAGGTGAAGGCTGCTGAACTCCTGAAGGAGTACTCTTTGTGGGAGAAGAGGGATGAGCTTTTCAGGAATTTATCAGGAGGGATGCAGCAGAAGGCAGCCTTGATCCGCAGCATCATTCACGAGCCTGACGTCCTCTTCCTGGACGAACCCACCTCAGGGTTAGACGTACAGGCAAAGTTGCAGACTCTGTCCATGATTGAACAGTTGAAAAAAGAGGGAAGGACCATTCTCCTCACCACACACGACATGGATGTGGCAGAGAGATTGTCAGATACCGTGGCCATCATCCGTTCTGGTCGCATACTCCTGCAGACATCCATGAAGTCATTGAGAGAGAAATACCGGGGGAAGTACTCACTAGAAGTATTCTGCGAGAACAGCACAAAGAAAGAGGTCATTTCTCTGTTGAAGGGTGATGCAGACCTCGTCCACACGAATCCCCTTCGGTTTCTCGTCTCAGATAGGGACTTAATCGATGTGGTGAAAAAGAAATTTCCTTCACTTGATTTCTCGCTGCAGCCTGTGTCATTGGAGGACATCTACCTCAGGGTGTACAACCAGGTGGAAGCATGATAACTGCAGAGCTTGTCTTTGAGATGGCCTACTGGAAGAGGTGGAAACTCAACTTCATTGGCTCCTACCTGGATTCTGTGGGGCTCCTGTTTGCCATCATACTGTTGATGAAGTTCAGGTCACCTGAAGCTTCCATAACGTCATCTGAGTACGCCTTCTTCATCATTGGATTTCTGAGCAGCTACCTGGTCACCGCCATGTTTGCCCGCACTGACACGCCCAAAAACTACGCCAAGTACGACATTTACGACTGGATTGTCTCCTCTCAGACGTCTATGCTCAAGGTGTTAATAGCAGAAAGGGTGTGGTGCTTCATCCGGTACGTGACTCCCGGACTGATTGGGCTGACCGTGTACTTCTGGGCGTTACGGGTGCCATTGAAGGTGTACAGTGTGAGCGTCCTTCTCCTTGTCACCGGGTGGCTGGGATGCGTTGGGTTCAACTTCGTTCTGACCTCTCTGGGGCTGCTGTATGGCAAGATCGAGGGGGCATCAGGGTGGTTGAGTATACTGATCACCTACTTCCTCACGGGCATCTTCTTCCCCGTGACTATGCTCCCCTTCCCGCTACAGGTGATGTCTCTGCTGTTTCCTCCCACCTACGTCATTGACTGCATGAGGCATTACGTTTTGGGGACAGAGCTGATCTTTCCTTTGTCTGTAGAGATTGCACTCTTCTGTGTTGCAGTGGGAGTACTGCTGGTGCTGGGGGTTGAGCTGTGGAAGAAGGCAGACAGAAAGGTGCGTGAAGGTGGGTTGCAGTTCTGAGGTGGAGTGATCATGATCGAGCTGCTGTTTCCTCCCCAGTGGATTCCTACGCAGCCCTACCTGGGTATGGCGTGCCTTGCAGGTTACCTCCGGGAGAAGGGAGTGGAAGTGCACCAGACCGATGTGAATGCACTCTTCTACAACTACATTCTGTCAAAACGTTTCCTTGAGAAGTGCAAAGAGGTGGTAGAGGAGAAGTATGCTGCTGAACCTGGAAAGAGCAAGGACATTGCAGCATGTTACGTGATGTCTGATGTCATTCTAGATACAGTAGAAAGGGCGAAGCGTGATTTCAAATGTGAGAAGTCCTTGAACATTGAAGAATACATGAAAAACATAAAAATACTGCAAGGTGCTCTTAAACTGGTATCTGAAGCCCATTCAGTGTCTTTGTCATTGTTTGATTTTAAGACTGGTGATATCCACTCAGTGAGTGAGATTTTCAAATCTATGCAGGAACACGAGACGTTTTTCCCGCCAATCTACAGGGAGATACTCTCTCTTTCGAAGAACACCTTTCTGTGCGGTATCTCCATCACTGGCATAACGCACATCGTTCCAGGGTTGATGCTGGCGGGTCACCTAAAAGAGGTGAACCCAGACGTGAAAGTCGTGCTGGGGGGGAGTGTGGTGACGAGGTGGGAGAATTCTCCAGGGTTGAAAGCAATTTTTGACTTTTGTGACATGATCGTGATAAAAGAGGGCGAAGAGGCCTTGGTCAGGCTGTCTGCAGGGGAGATGGAGGCAGTGCCGAATGTGGGCTATCTGCGAGAGGGCAGGGTCTGCATCAATCCTGGAGAGGTGATCTCACCTTTGGATGAACTGCCCACACCCGTCTTTGAGAATCTGGGTTCGTACTTTTCGCCCCGACCAGTTCTGCCTGTCTATGCCTCGAGGGCCTGTTACTGGGGGAGGTGTGCCTTCTGCGATCATGGGTATGGTTATAACAGGGAGTACAGGCAGCGTTCTCCTCAGCGGGTGGTGGAAGACCTTTCAGAACTGGAGAAAACGTATGGGGCACGCTACTTCACGTTTGCTGACGAGGCAATACCTCCCTCATATCTTCGGGTGTTAAGTGACTGCATACGTGCCTCAGGACTGGAGGTGAGGTGGCTTGCCAATGTGCGCGCTGAGAGGTTCACAGAAGACGTGTGTGAGAAGGTGTATGGGGCGGGGGGGAGGATGCTGCTTTTTGGCGTTGAGTCAGGGTGTCAGAGAGTACTCGATCTCATGGACAAGGGGACGAGCGTTTACAATACGAAGCGTGTACTGAGAATGTGTAAGGATGCGGGGTTGTGGAATCACGCTTTTCTTTTTTTTGGATTTCCTGGCGAAAAGAGGGAAGATGCTGCAGAAACGATCAAATTCGTGTGCGAGAATAAGGATATTATTGACTCGGTGGGCTGCTCCACCTTTCTCGCCGGGAAGTACGCGAGGGTGTGCATGGAAAGAGAGAGATTTGGCGTAAGAGTGTGTAATGATCGTGACATGGCAATCTGGTATGACTACGAGGTGGAGAGGGGGATAACGAAGGAGGAGGCAGAAAAAATGCGTGACAGTCTGCAGGAGAGGCTTTATGAGGTGTATCCTTTTCAACGGTTTCTTGAGGTCATCTCCAGAGAACATTTGCTGGAGTTGATAGATCATGAATGTGACTTTTCGGTGAAGAGGAAGGTTTTGGATATCGATGTGGGATGCAGGCCCCGCCTTTCAGAGACTGCGGGGGTAAAAAGGGTAGAGTACGATGTGATTTCAGTTCTGGAGGGAAAGGAAAAGAGTTTTCAGGGAGGTTATGTAGTTTGTGAGGTTCAGGATGAGCTCTTTTTGGAAGTGACAGAGACGGGGGCTGAGATACTGCTGTTGTGCAGGGGAGAGCATTCTGCAGGGGAAATTGCAGGGTATATTTCTAGAAAATATGGCGTGGATTACGGGACTGCATTGAAGGACACGATAGCGTTTCTGAGGGAAATGAGCATGAAGAATGTTGTTGAATTGAATGGTCGTCAATAACGTGTTATCTCCTCTATTTTTTGTTTTAATGGGTTTATTAAGTAATTCTATCTGATTGAATTCCCCATTTCCTTCTTCATTCTGGAAAGGTCTTCTGCAACTCCTAACTTCTGACACAGCTGCTCCAAATACAGCATGTCAAGGTGGGGCTGCCTCAACAAGATGCTCTCAGCGTCTTCAATGTCCTGGGGTCCGCTTAGAACTAGTTTATGGGCAATGGTGTCTTCAGCAGAGGCTACATAGATGCTACGACCCTTATACTGGATTGTGCGCTTGTTCTTCACCGTCAGAGCATCAAATTCGCTGTAGACACCCTTTGCATCCACGTGGTACTCAGAATCTGTATCGAAAATGGAAAAATGAGTTTTCTCTTTGAGGGCATTCTCAATATCTGTCTTTTCGATCAGGAATCCCTCACTCTTCAACACATCACAGAGATTGCCAGCATCTGCAGCTCTCAGAACAAGGATAACATCGAGATCACGTGTAGTGCGTGGGTTTCCCCATGAACTCACTGCAGCACCACCAACGATCACATACTCCATTCCTACTCTTTCTGTGGTGCTAATAAAGGACAAAATCATCTCTTCAAACGTTCTCATTGGCAGCTCTCCTCAGTTCCTGGGTGAATGCACAGAGTTCGAACATGATCCTGAGGGTTTCTTCAGGAGGGACACCTCTCAAGGAGAGTGAGTCTCTCACCCTCTCCTTTCGACGAGTCTCTTCTCTTTCTCTCCTCATCTTCTGTGTGTCCAACATTGTTCCAGATAGTCTCTAAAAGATAAAAACCTTTCTCACACACCATGAGCTTGGTGTCCCCCGTGGGTTCAGGGCGATTATGCTGACTTCAAATACCAACCGTCGGTGCAAACCCATGTATAACCTGGATCATCTCCGCTATCAACCTCTGTAGGACGTATTCTTTTTTGTTCAGCACTTTTTCGAGTTCTCACACAGGTTGGGGAAATCCAGTCACACTGATTTTCTTTATGCACCCAAAAAACTCATTTTCCATGATAAATCAACCCCTTTGAAGGAGGGGACATCTGACTTGATTATCCTTTTTAGGTTAGCAGAAATTTGAAAAATAGAACCATTACCCTGGGGTTGTCAAATTATGTGGTGCTAGAAATGGTGCAACCTCTTAAATTGTCAGTTTTTCTCTTAATTGAATCAATCATAGGAGCAACTTCCTCTATTCTGCGATGCGAAGTGAGGAACACCATAAGACTTGACAACCCCCATTACCCGAAAAGTTTATATATCTGTGGACACAGACAAGTGCAAGCCCCGGTGTGGGCGGTACGAAGGAACTGCATTGCAGGGGTCAGGAGATGATGGAATGAAGGCACTGAAAGCAATGAGTTTAATCGTTATATTGTTCTTGTCACAGGTCATCTACCTTAGTGGAGGGCATCCTGTGAGTGTATCGGCAGCAGCGAATGCTGAAAATGCAGCTCCCTTTGTAGAGGTTCTTCCTGATGTATCGAGTGGGAAAGCTCCCTTGTTCGTGAGATTTGAATGCAATGCGTGGGACGAAGATGGAGAGATCGCAAAGGTGGAGTGGGATCTAGAGGGAGATGGCGCATTCGAGAGGACAAGGAGTGTAAAAGGATTGAAGGGAGCAGAGAAGATAAGTGCGTTGAGAGACGCTTTACGGGGAGAGAACACATTTTTGAAACCTGGGATTTTCCACATATTGGTGAAGGTGACTGATGATAGAGAGACGAGCAGTGTGTCATCGGTGACGATAAAAGTGTACTCAGATACACCCTTTTTGGATATTATTCCGTGTGATAGAGAGGGATTTGCCTACATGGCCCGAAGCGGGTACGAGGCTCTCTTCACGGGATGGATGGGTGAGGGTGCTGTCCAGTTCCAGATGGGTGAGGCTGTAATCTCGTACGAGTTGAAAGATCAAACCTTTAGTAACCTAAACAAGACCAAGGGGGTAGCAGAGGGGAACAAGATCTGGTACTACAACGTGTATGAGAATGTGGACGTGAGGTACACGGTGTACGAGGATTTACTGTTGGAAGAACTCATCGTCAGAGCTCCAGTGAGTATGTCTGTCATTGAGCAGTCTTTTACGATAAGGAATGTGGAGTACAAAATGGAGGAGGATGGGTCCATTGGATTTTACAATGGTGATTCATTAATCTTCACCGTTCCCAAGCCTGTGATGTATGAGTTGAATAATTCAGAAAAGAAATCGTATGGTCTGCATTACGAGATCGTACAGAGTGAGAATGGATACGTATTGAGGAAGGTCATAGACGATACCCAGTGGCTGCAGACTGCTGCATATCCTGTGGTCATTGATTCATCGACCCAGGGTGAAATTGCAGATCCCTGGGAACAGCAAGGGCTAACGCCCTATGGTCAGTACTTCAAGAACCTGACCGAGTACGTTGACCCCATGACCGGGCATTTCACCATACGGCACACTGACTACTCTTTACCTGGGAGAGGACTGGACGTGAATGTGACCCGCATCTACAGCACGGTTGTGGCCTACAAACAGAAGGAGGATGGCTCTGGCGAGTATGTCCCTGTAGCCACGTACCAGAAGGCTCCCACCGATCTGGGATGCGGGTGGTCATTGGACTTCCCGTGGTTGGAGGTAGAAGATGGGGCGGCAAATAAGTACTTACACTTACCAGATGGAGTGCAGGTGAAGACAGACTTCCAGAATAATGTGTGGAACAATGAAATCTACCATTTTATCATGTATAAAAATGGGAACAACACCTACACGAAGTACCGGGATGATGGAATAAGAGAAGATTACGACAGTCAAGGGAGGATTACCTCGATAACAGACCTGAATGGGAATGTGATCACCTTCACGTATGGAATAGTTTGGTACGGGGAGACTGAACCCAAGTATGGGTTAATTCAGATCACAGACACGGTGGGGAGGGTGATTACCTTTACCTACTCTGTGGGGAAGTTGATGAGCGTAACAGATGGAGTGCGAACGACAACGTACAGTTATGCAGGAGACAAGTTGGTCGCTGTGACTGACCCACTAGGGAGGGTGACCACGTACGACTACATGGACGAAAACAGCTTTCTCATAACTGGTGTCCACTACCCATCGGGTGGATTCAGTTCGTACGAGTATGCTGCTGTCTCTCCTGAAGATGGGAAGTTAGCCCCCTACAAGGGGTCGGTCACGGTAAATGGAGTGCCCACCTACTACGTTTACAAGGTGGACAGCTCAGACACCATTTCCTGGACTTCACCTGGGCTGCTCAACCCGATGACATTGTATGCTGGTCGCCCCTACGTGTTGCAGAGAGATGATGGTTCCTTAGTCATGTACTTCAAGGACCTATACGTGTGGACTGAAAAGGTGTGGAAGTGCCAGGATGGTGACTGTTGGTGGGAGACAGTCACCCACACTGAGTACTGGATCAAACGTTCACTGAGCACAGATCAGCAGCACTGGTCCACCCCGGAGAACGTGATCCAGGTGAAGAACACGACAGGAAATCCTGTCCTCATTGAGAAACGCGATGGCTCCTTTGCCATGTACTACAAGGATACGAACACTCCCACAGACTACTGGATCTACAGGCGGGCAAGTTCTGACGGGACAACGTGGGGAAGTGCAGTGAAGGTTCAACAGACGACGCTCAGCGTGAGAAACATTGCTGCAATCCAAAAAATAGATGAGAGCTTTCTGTTGTGCTACACAGATAAGGTAGGATCTTTGTACTACATCAGGCAGATGACCTCCACTGATGGCGTGACGTGGAGCTCACCCTCCAACATCCTCCAGGTAGACAGCACCACGGGAAATCCTGCCCTGATTCAGAAGAACACGGGTGAAGTATACCTGGCCTACAGAAAAGGTGGTAACGTCTACCTTTTGACGAACACGGGAGGAGGATGGTTCTCTCCTGTCCAGACGACAGCTCAGGCTCAGAATGATTCCTGTCTCTTACTCACGAATGAGATCGTCCTCATCTACAAGGGGATGGACAATCACTTCTACCGAATCTCCAGCGCAAATGGCTCTACTTGGTCTTCTCCCATCCAAATAGCTCCTAACACCGTTTTCTCTGATCCCTCCTCTGTGTACCGGAAAGACAAATTCTACAGAGTAGCCACCCAGTATATCTCGGAATCGGCCTTGAACACGGTGAGAATAACAGAGTTCTCCTACAATGGAGACAACCACCTACCTTCTTCTTCTGATGTGGTCATCCGTGATTCCCAAGCCGTTCATTCCTCCATCCACTTTGAATACGACTCTGGAGGAAAAATAATTGAGAAGATGACAAAGGATGAACAAGGTGTTCAGACTGAGAAGGTCGTCTACACCTACAACAGCAATAACGAGTTAACCCAGCAAAGTGTGTACAGAGGAACGTCACGAGACATCTCCTTTACAACAACTGTGGCATACGACAACTGGGGAAATGTCACCTATACAAAAGACCCAGAAGGGGTAGAGCACTTCTTCTCTTATGCGAACACGAGTTCTCAGAATCAATTTACCGATTCAAAAGGTGCACCTGTCGCCCTGTTCAGTAACGCATTCTACACGAACTCCATTCCTTCCCACTGCCACACTCTCTTAGTCGGAGAAGCCTTCATCAACAGTGGAAAGGTGAAAGAAACCTATCTCAAATACGATGTAAAGGGGAATCTCACTGAAACGAAAGTGTTATTCCCAACCCGCAACTACTCTGTCTTCTCAGGTGTCTTTACTGAGCCCGATCAGACTTCCTTCACCATCGACTTAACCGGGCTGTCTATAACCAATGGTGTCCTGGTCATCTCAGCCATTCCCGTCCCCACCTCTGAAACCCTTCACGAAACCCATTCAGAACCAGAAAAGGGCTGGCACAACACAGGAACCTGGAATCAGAAATCTTTTTACGCTGACTACACCCAGTGCACCTCAATACCTGAACCAGACTGCTTCGATGGTGAAACTGAAATCGGTCCCTTTGAACACTACCCCGGCTCACCAAATTACACAGGATACACGACCTGGGTGGAAAATAACAGAACGCAATACGCCCAGGCCAATTACTCAGCAATCGTTAATGAATATCCCAAAAAGGTGGAATACAAGCTTGACAATGGACTTTGGACACAGATTACCAGTAATTTAGGTGCTGGTACGACCTCTGTCACCATCTCAGCAGATAAATTCAGCCAGGGCGTAAATACGCTGCAATTCCGTGAGTCCAACACCTATTCTACCATATTGGAATGGACATTATACATCAACCAGGGGGCGACACCCCAGGAATATATTACCCAGTTCACCTATGATGCATATGGGAACCTCACCTCTGCCACGGATGCTGAAGGTCACACTACCACTCTTGCATATGATACTCACCACACCTACGTAGCTTCCATTACCAATGCACTCAACAACACCATGGCTGCAACCTATGATTTCAATACAGGATTACTCACCTCTATAACAGATGCGAAAGGGAATACAACCTCTTTCCAGTATGATATCCTGGGAAGAGTGACTAAGAAGATCAATCCAGATTTAACAGAAAAGGAAGCAGTCTACAATGACCAGAATAACTCTATCACTATCTACAATGAACTGGATCACTCCACAACCTGCTACTACGATGGGTTAGGCTGTCTCAAAAGAACTGAATGGGTTCTTTCCCCCACTACCATTCTCACAGAAACGTACACTTATAACTATCTGAACAAGGTAAGAACAAAAGTAGACCCAGGAGGACACGTCTACACCTATGACTATGACACAAAAGGCAGGCTCATAACCTTGTTCAACCCAGATTCTACCTTCATGGAGGCTCACTACGATGATGTAACAAACACTGTCTCTATCATTGATGAGAACCAACACAAGAAAGAATACCATTACAACTGGGTTGGCAGATTACTGTGGGTGAAAGAATACACTGATCCCGTGGATTACTACCTCACGCAGTACACGTATGATTCTTCAAGAAATCTGACCTCTTTTACTGATGGTAATGGGAATACTACTTCCTACAGCTATGAATCACTCTTTGGAGTGACAAAAGTTACTTATCCCGATACATCAGAAGATATCTTCTCCTATGATGCTGTTGGCAACTTATTACAGAAAACAACTGCCAATGGTACTACTACCTTCACCTATGATGCAGTCAATCAGTTAACAGGCATCTACTACGGCCAGTCTCAGGTCACTATTGCGTACGATGTGAATGGTAATCGTGCATTCATGACAGATCCTGAAGGTACCACTACGTACGTGTACGACAACCGAAACCAGTTACTCTCTGAAACGAGGACCATCGCTGGTGAACCATACACGGTGAGCTACCAATATGATCTAACCGCACGGATAGCCTCTATTACTTACCCGGACCAGAGTGTCGTTACCTACGGAAATGACTCTCTCGGCAGGGTGACAGCCATCCCGGGCTATGCACAATTCACCTACAATGCTGATTCACTCATCGAGACTATGATGTACGGTAATGGCACGGTAACAACCTATGAGTATGACTGCCACCAACCAGTTACTATTCACGCCCAGAGAAATGGTACAGATCTTTTATTGATGAACTACCAGTACGACTTTTCGGGGAATATTACTCAATTGGGATACAACAGATTGAAGGACCAGCAGTGGGTGCAGTCTTCACAAACGTTTGAATATGATTGGTTAAACAGATTAGTATCGGCTCAGGAAGGCACTGATTTACTCTCGTACACGTATGATGCTGTGGGAAATCGATTATCCCAGAATGATCTCACCTATATCTACAACACGGTGAATGAACTCCTCTCTGTCAGTGATGGCACTTTATTCACGTACGATGAAAGGGGAAATACCTTAACAAAGAGTAAGGGCACAGATACCTTTTCATATACCCATGACCACAGGAATAAGCTGACCCAGGTAGAGAAAAACCAGCAAATAGTAGCAGAATATACGTACGATGGGGATGGCAGAAGAATTCAAAAAACAGAATGGTCAGACACTTTACAGGAGCACCAAACAGTGATCTATGTTTATTCTGGGGGAACCGTCATCTACGAGAAGAATACACAAACAGGCAAGGAAGCAGCCTACATCTACGGTCCAACGGGGAGAATTGCTAAGAAGGTGGATGGATTGACACAGTATTATCACAGAGATCACCTGGGGTCCACGAGATTAATAACAGATGAATCTGGGAATGTAACAGGTGAAGTCAAATACGAGCCTTTTGGAAAATCTGTGAAATCGGGTGAAGATAGGGAAAATCATTTATACACGGGGAAAGAAAAAGATGCATCAGGATTATACTATTATGGTGCTCGTTACTATGACTCTGAAACGGGAAGGTGGATTGAACGAGACCCGAAGGGCGGTGTCCTGGAAAATCCCATGAGTTTGAATCGTTATGTCTACTGTTATAATAATCCTTTATTCTACGTTGATCCTGACGGGTGTGATCCAAAAGTGACTGATTTGACAACGTTTTTGACCACTGCATATGTACTTACGGCAGCCCTAATACTCGCTCCAACATTAGCGGGTGCTGGGATTTGGTTACTCGGTGGAGGACTTTACCTGCTTTGGCTCGAAAGAAATTGGGAAGCTGGAACGACTCTGGATGCTGAGGGTAATCCTGTCATAACTATCTACGCAAAGGGCGACACCCCAGGTATAGGAACCTATTTTGCATCCATTGTGATTGAGGCAGGTGACAAAGGAAGCTATAAAGGGAATATTAGGAATATCTCTACAACTTTGGTAGCTGTTGCAGTCTCTCACAATGGATCAGGGACCCTCGACTTATACCTGAGTGGCAGTGGACCCCAGTTGCTCACCATTGTCGGAAGTGGAAACGTCAATATCCACATTGGGAATGACTGCACAGGACAAGTGACATTGAACATTCATGGGACAGGAATAGTCACTATTTACGTTCCCATGGGACAATCTCCTCCTCAAATAACAGGAGGTGGAGATTACATTATTGTATACTACCCACCTGAAGAAGAGGATGAAGAGGATGAGGAAAATGAGTCTTGAACATTATACGAAAAGAACTCCTCTAGAGATTTGTGCTCTCAGTACTGCAGCAGTAACCCTAATTGTGATAGTATTATCTCTTCTCTATGTCCTCGGTCTAGGTGTTTTATCCCGAATCATTCCCGGTATACCAGAACCGAAGGATTTTACATTTGATCCTTCATACATGATTTTGTTTACCGTCATCATACCACTTTTTATTCATTTTTCATGTTTTTATCTTGTCTTGAGACCATTAAAGTATGTCCTTGCTCGAAAGCTTTATGACGGTTACAGATCAGAATTTGCTCTCATTGCCTTCTCATTACTATCGACAGCTGTTTTACTGCTATTTCTCAAAAGCTTCATTCAACCCGCGGTGAAGATTAATGATCTCCTTCCTACAATTTCCTTGATTCTGATGCTGATAGGTGGAGTTGTTGTAGTTATTGCTGTATACTACAAGTATTTTGTAGATAAGAAGGGTCACAAGTCAACAATTGAAGGTGAGACTTAAAGAAGAGGAAAAAAATGAAGGAAATAGGCCCTCACATTTTTCACGATCTAAAGGATGAATCTTTGGAATAGATATTCTTTCTCATATCTTTCCTGAAATACCAAACCTCACCAAATTAATCTTATTTTTAGTTTTTGAGCTATATTCCAGATTCTTATACCGGCTTTTATCCTTTTTTGTGTTTTATATGTTATCTTGAAATCGCTGAAGTATGTACTTGATCGATAAATATTGAAGGTGAAAGGAAATTGATTGTAGCTCTTGAGATCTCATAACCTCAGTATAACCCACTCCTTTCCAAACGTTCGGGTCAGGATTTGGACAACATACCTCACGCCGCCGCCAGGATTTGAACCTGGAACCATCCGCTTAACAGGCGGGCGCTCTGCCGTTGAGCTACGGCGGCTGACACCTCCTATGACTATCAGTTTATAAGCCTTTCTTTCATCAAGGCCATCGCCGTCGAAACGCCAATCCCTTTGAAACAATCTCCACTAACCCTTCCACCTGTCTCTGACCCCAACCACAATCAACGGGAATGCTATGGTAGCATCACAGTAAACAGTACACAATCTGGAATCTTCTGACACCTTCCCCCAAGAAATGGCCTCCTCTAACGTCGCCCCTGATAACCCACCATATTCCGGCCTGTCTGTCGTCACCTGGATGACATATCGAAAAGAATCAACGGAAATTAACATGCTCTGAAAAATGAAATTCTTGGGAACACCACCACCCAGAATGATGGCTCCCGCATTGTTCGTGGTCAAATCAATGATCTTCCCCACATCTTTGAGGTGGTTCACTTCAATTTTGTTCACCTGTGAATACAAAAAAGTCTGCAACCCCAGAATAGAATCAGTAAAAGCAGGGACAAAAACAGGGACATCATTCAAATAAGCCTGCCTCACAAAGGAATCGGGGGCCTCAATTTTTTTCCCAATCTCTCTCAACAGATCTGACACAGACAATCCAGGTCCCACCCCCTCTAGTATCTTCTGGATTTTCTCTTCAAATAAAATAAAAGAAGTATCTTCGATAAAAGCATCATAAATACGGTCAATCCCCCTCTCACGTAAGTGCGCATCTTCCCCCTGAATACCTTTTAAGTGAGCCCCTCCAAATGCTTCGATCAAATCGTGGGTCACATTAGCCCCCGTGCTCACGATCACGTGCACCATCCCATCTCTCACCAAATCTGCAACAACCTTCCCCAGCCCTGCAGGCACTAAAGCACCTGCCAACCCCAGAAAAATACGGGCATCTTTTTCCAGCATTTCTGCATAAATTGTGACAGCTTCAGCGATCTTCCCCGCCCCAAAAACACTTTTCTCATACTCTTTCATGAGGTCCGATACAGTCATTCCCTTCCCAATCTTTACAGAATGAATCCTACTCATGGAACGTCCACCATAAAGCGAGTGTCTTGAACAGTAAAGAGGCTGCCGCAACTGCTGTCCGGTCTGCGTATCGGGAACACAACTCGCAGATGTCCATGCTCACGACTTCGTTATTCTCCATGACCTTGCGCACCATCGTCATGACCTCATCAAAGCGCAGCCCGCGAGGGACCGGGTTCGACACATTGGGGGCTTCAGAAGGGTCCAGGACATCCAGATCAATGGATAAGTGCACTTTTTTACCTTCGGGATATGCAATAGTTTTGATCTCAGAGCACCGGTACGCAGGAATTTTCTTCTCTTTCGTGAACGTGTACTCCTCTTTGGAACACTCCCTGTACCCGTAAATCTCGACGTCACAAATGTCTAGAATTCTGCGGGACGTACACGCGTGGGACAATGGTTCACCCAGGTACTCGTCCCGTAAATCTAAGTGCGCGTCCAGACTGATGAATAATTCAGGGTTCTTCGCAGCTACCAGGGGATAAGAAATCGTGTGCTCACCCCCTATCCCAATGAAAGGTTTTCCAAGCTCAGAAACTGCCTTTTTCACCTGTTCAAAATTTGCTTTGGGGTCTCCTAGTCGAACGTGCACATTTCCAATGTCTTTCACGTTTATCTCTGTTAAATCAACTTCTAAATCACAATCAAATAACTCTATCTGGTATGATGCCTCCCTCAGAGCATCAGGTCCAAACCGGGCACCTGCGTTGAAGCACGTCGTAGAATCGTAAGGTACCCCGAACATGAGCCAGTGTGGTTCTTCTCCAGAACCCAAAAGAAACTTCCAGGATTCAGAAAAGAAGAAAGAGGTCATGCTGCTTTTCCCTTTACCCTGACAATCTTGTAGCGTCCGAGTGTCTCCAAATATTCCACTTCTGCGCTCTCTTCCAGGGTGCCCTCAATTTCATCAGGGGTTGGCGTGGCAACCTCAAACATTTCGTAGCTTTCCATGTCCATGAGCTGGACCTTATCGCCCATGATAGCAGTCACCATGCCGCTCCTCTTGTCAATGATGGGTGCATCGATTTTGTCGCCCGTGGGCTTGATAATGCTCCTCTTCCTATCGTCAAAGACTCCAATAGCCTCTATCCTGGCTTTGGCAGAACCGTGCTTCCCTGGTGAAGACGTGGTTATATCGACGATCTTACAGGGTTCGTCCTCTATGATGATGTACCGTCCTCTTTTGAGTGTTCTCACTTCTGTTACAGTTTTTCCACCCATGACCGATCACCTGCTCTTACTATTACAGTGGTTTTATAAAGGTTGTGATGATGAGCGTATCTGGGTGTAACGTGACTTCCTGAACATGAACCCATGAGGGGGAGTACCACGCAGTGATGGAACTGAAGTGCCAGTTTAATATTCTTCGCCGGTTTAATATTCTCACTTCACGAAGGATTATTACCTTTCTTATAGAATGTATCACCATCAAGAGCTGACAGACTGGCTCATCACTCTGCGTCTCTGCACAAAATAGGCTACCCATATACTGACTTCAAATAGGACGTACAATGGTACACCCACCAGCACCTGGGAGACCACGGTGGGGTCTGGCGTGATAATACCGGCTACAATGAAGATGATGACAAAGACGTATTTTCTCTTTGTCTTTAGAAATTCATGAGTCACAACGCCAAGACGTGCTAAAACAGCAATGACTAGGGGAAACTGGAAGACTATCCCGAAGATGAATAACATGGAAAAAACGAAAGACAACGTCTGGTCCAACCCGAAGAGGGGGTTAGACATTTGGTACGAGAAGTTGAAGAAGAATTTGAGGGTGACAGGTAGAATCAAAAAATAAGCGAAGGAGGCACCTGCCAGAAAGAGAGCAATCGTCGGTGTCAAGGCGAGGATGACCATCTTTTTCTCTTTTTCAGTTAACCCAGGGGAGACGAATGCCCATACCTCATAAATGATAATGGGGGATGAGACCACTAACCCAGCGTATATGGACGCCTTAAAGGCGACAAATAGGGCTTCCATGGGTGAAAAAACATGAAGAGGAACTTTAATTAAGTCCATCCTTAGAATCTCTATTAGTTTTGGCATAAAAGGGAATAAAGCAGCAGAAGAGATCACCATGGAGAGAATGATGACAAGAGCTCTCCTCCGCAGCTCTTCCAGGTGTTGGAAAAAGGTCATCTCTTTCTCTTTCTCGATCATTGTTTTCCTCGTTCTTCGGGTTCGTCAACTTCTTTCATAGCTTTCTTGAATTCTCGTACTGCAAGACCCAGGGAGCGTGCTATTTCGGGGAGTTTGTTGGCTCCGAAGAGGAGGAGTATGATTACAAGGATCAAGAACAGTTCTTGCGTTCCAAGTCCGAACATGTGATCACCATGGTAAGTACTCGATGATGGTTTAAATAGTTTTTGAGAAGTGGCAGAATCGAAAAGGTGGACATGTTTTCCATACAGACGTGAACAGTCTTTCGGAATTTAAAGGTTAGGTTACTACTACGAGGTTGTCCCAGAATGGTAACAAGCTCTTCGGTACTCGGTTGATAAATAAGGCTATGTAGACGCTTTAGAAGGGAAAGATTTATAAAGAGGTAATTTAAAGTGATTTATGAACGACATAGATTTTG
>JADDYB010000012.1_pt1 | contig 54021 bp, 59 predicted proteins | sample 8641941 | NCBI WGS metagenome assembly JADDYB01 (sample SAMN16275377, study PRJNA637457) | freshwater sediment metagenome | isolation source: Lake Kineret sediment | place: Israel: Lake Kineret | collected 2013
CACCTAAGTGAGATTCTGCGTATGCTTCATCTATTACTCTCTTCTCTTCATCTGTGAGATGTACTGTGGGTCTTCTCGTCATCTTCAGTTCTGGATATTTCCCTGTATCCTTATATATTTTTACCAACTGCTGAATCCTTCTCTGTGTGACCTTGTAGAGGGCTGCGACACTCCTTGTGCTCTTTTCGTGTTTTACTACGTGATCTGAAGCCCACTTGATTTTCCTCTTTGACAGCTTCGTCATGATCTCGTCAGACGAAATCCTACCACGAAAAATTATCGGGACTCTACAGACTTGATTTCGACAGTTCTCATCTCAGTGATTATAAATCTCCATATAACCTCTCAATTTTGATTGTATCTTCTCTTTTACCTGATCTGGTATTTTTACTCTCTCTAATGCCTGCAAAAGATCTGAATAATTCACTTTTGTCACATCAACATCCAATATCCATTTTGCTCCATTCCCCATAATCTCAGCCCCGACACTAACTTCTATTTTAGCAGAAATCCCTGCTTTCTCATCAAATTGTAAATTATTTAGATTGTCTTCAATAATCTTGAGTACTATAGTTTGATATCCAATTTCTTCTCTTATCTTTCTACTCTGAATAAAAATTGCTGCAATAATTTCTGATTTATCTCTATCTGTCTTTTCGCTAAAGGTTTTCGCAAATTCTCGTTGTTCTCTCAAAATTTCTTCCTTCATATTCTCTATGTCTCTTTTTGTAGCCAGTCCATTCATTTTCCCTTTCCCCCAAGCTCTCCCAAAATTTCTTCAATCTTCTCTTTTTTATAGCCCAATTCTTTGGAAATTTTCTCGGGATCTACATTTCTTGTATCTATCAGACTGCCGATGTAATTCAGTATGTCAAGGGTAATCTGTCTCTCAGCAACTTCTCTGAGTAATGCCTCATACTCCCTATTTTCCTCCTCCAGTTTTCTCTTAATCAATACGTTTTCAATTCTTTCTTCATAATCCCCTTCTCTTTCCATTCTACTGATTTCCTTAGTTCCATTACTATCAATCTCAATGACATAGCTATTCGGAGTTTCAAATTCCTCAGAGTGTGAAGAGATGAAAATCTGCTTATCAGTTCCTAAATAAATCTTCTCAACGAGATTATGCAAAATCCTCTGGTTTTCAGTGGATAATCCTCCTTCAGGTTCTTCAATAGCAATGATAGCAGAACCGAAGAGAATCATGTGTGTCAAGAAGAGGAACAGATCCTGAACACCAATGCCTTGGCTTTCAATGGGAAGACTTGTAAATCCTGTATCAAAAATCGCGAACACTTTTTCCCTGAACTTTCTAATCTCAAGTTCTCCTAAATCGGAGTAAGATTTGCCGAAGATGTCGTTGAATCTTCGAATAAGCTCTCTTTCTTTTATATTTGGTGATTCAATCAGCGAGAGTAATTTTTTCTCAAATTTATCAATATCAAATATTTCCAATTCCGTTTTTTCATTATTTCTTCCAACAATAAAAGGACTTTTATGAAAATATTCCCTATTTGGAATTAAGATAAAGTTCTCTGATATTCTTCTGAAATATTCCCTCACAATGATAAAACTCCTTTCAAGAGACTTCGGAAGTTCACTAGAATCAAGTTCATGAAATCTTTCCTTCGTTCTTTTTAGTAATAGATTGTATTGTTCTTTTGTCTTTTCATCTTCTATTCTTCGAGAGTAATAGCCAATACCTATTTCTAATAAGGAAATCACATCTTTTGGGCCATATTCAATTCGTCTCAAAAGTTCTTCAGGTAGTTCTGTTCCAATTTCTGACAATTCTGATGTCATAGACTCAATGATTTTCTTTTTTTCACTCATTATTTCTCTTTCAATTGCTCTCTCAAGGGTTCGATACAGGGATTTACATTCCCCAAAATCAAATCTATAATCAGATTTCACGTCTTCAATCAAACACTTAAGATCTGCAACTTCCTCATTATACTGCATGTTTACTTCCAAGCGGAATTCTCTCAGTAGAAGAAACGATTTCAACATCTCAATAAAATCTATGATTTCTTTTTCACTATTTTTGAATATTTCTTTTTCTTTACTAATTACAGAAGCAATATCCTCCATACTCTCCAGTAGAGCTTCATTCATTTTATTTAGATTGAAAAAATCTTCTTCAAGAACGAGATCGATCACAACTTCAATAGGTCTATAGATATCCCTGTTGTAGAACATCGTGTCAGGCAAGTATATTCTATCACTGTTAAAACCATAGAATGCTAAGTGTAACGCTCGAAGAATGTTTGACTTGCCCACATTATTTTTGCCAAAAAATACGTTAATCGAACTCGGGTTATCAATTGTAAGGTCTTTGATACTCCTGTAGTTTCTTATTGTGAATTTTGCAATTCTCATTCAATACATCAGTATTGTTTCTCTTTATAAAGTTATCGAGGATGTTTAGAAACACCCTTTACTTTGTTATGTAAATCAAGAGATTTGAATCCCTGAATTTAAACGTATTTTTGTAAAAAAGAGAAGAATATATCCAGGGATAAGGGCTGTCTGAAGCTAACAGCTCTTGTACAATCCTTGGATTCTAACATTATAAGTCCTTCGGCTTACAGTTACCTTTCTGAGATAGACACAACAAGTCAGGTACTACGTAATCACTGCAGACCCATACCCTACGATGAAACTGGCATCTTTTGAAACATCGTACGAGGTCCTGTATTTGAGGATTTCAGCAGTTTTCAATCCCAGTTTTTCGCAGGCAGTCATCATAGCAGATATGCACCCGTACCCACAGGCTGTCGTTTTCTCGGAAGCAGCATACACCATTTCAATGGACATTTTCTCAATCCCTGTCAAAATTTCGCGGTCAATAGTCTCAATCCACTTCAGAGGGTCTTCTCTCGTCGGCACAAACCCATAACCTCTCCCGAAATGGGTGAGATCACTGGAAGCGAGAACACCTACTGGGTTATCTGCTGCCTCAGCAATGGCTGTTCCCACTTCCACAGCAGTATCTCTGTCCTGCATGTCCATGCAGATGGGTACGAATTTTTTTCCACCAATGTACTGGATGAAAGGGAGCTGCACCTCTATGGAATGTTCCTGAGAATGAGCAGTCGCATCATCGTCCATGATTTCACATCTCTCGTAAATTCTCTTGGCCAGCACCTCATCGATCTCCAGATCACCCAAGGGCGTTTCCCAGGTTCCCGATGTCATGAGAGCAACGCCAGAACCCAACCCAGTGTGGTTCGGCCCCAAAGTGACAATAGTCTCAGGCAGCCGCTTTCTGAACTCTCTGTAGGTATGGGCTGCCACCTCTCCCGAGTACACATACCCTGCGTGCGGTGAAAGCCCGCCCACAGAGTGGGGCGCACCAGGTTCAGGCAGTCCTCCCAAAGGATTAAAAAAGGAGTCCAGCATTTCACGCAGTGTCTTCTCAGAACCGGGGTAGAAGGATCCAGCCACAACACTTCGTCTTCTCATGGAAAAACGTAGGAGTAAAACCTTAAATAACTATGCAATGAATCTACAAACGAGGTACTTTTCACTGAGTGCAACCCATCAATCCTTGGGTTCAAAATCTTCAATGGGCGGCATTTCAGAGTCTTCCTTTATACTCCCCTTCGCCTTCAACATCTCCCTGGCCAGAAGCCAGTACACTAATGTTAAAGCTTTCTTCCCCTTGTTGTTCGTGGGAATCACAATGTCAACATTGGTGAGCATGTTCTCTGAGTCACACAAAGCCACGACCGGTATGCCAATGGTGGTCGCCTCTTTTAAGGCCTGGTAATCTGCACGAGGGTCTGTGACGATTAAAACTTGCGGCTCTGCAAAGTGCTCACAGATGGGGTTGGTTAAGCTGCCAGGAACGAATCTGCCCGACACTGCTGTGGCCCCGGTCAACTTGGCGAACACTTCTACAGGCTTCATGCCGTACTGCCTGTTCGACACTACCAGGATCTTGGGAGCCTCAAATTTCGCCAGAAACTTCCCCACATCACCGATACGTGTGTCTGTCGTTTTCACGTCCAGGACGTACAATCCATCCTGTCGTACCCGGTAAATGTACCTTTCCATGTGCTTATTCTTCTGCTGAGTACCAATATGAATACCTGAAGCTAGGTACTGGTCCAGTGCGATAAGGAGATCTTCATCCATTATTCCACCTTTTATAAGTGGGGCCGCCGAGATTTGAACTCGGGTATTCAGCATTTTGGTCTTCGATCATCGAGATCTGATCAGATCCCCAAGCTGAGAGGATGGGCCAAGCTACCCTACGGCCCCTGTTCATGTGTTTCGTGCTTGAGAACCTCATCTAGGAGGTCCACATGGGTGAGCAGCATCCGCCTGCAACAGTAGCGATGCAGTCCTAGATCATCTAAAATCGTTTTCGGTGGCTCCCCCTGGGAAACTCTGCGGGAAAACTCTTCCCACAAATGGCCGATCGGTTTTCCACAGGTAAAGCACCGCACGGGAATGATCATGAGATCACCTGTATGATTTCTGTTTCTTGGCCCGAGGTCCTTTACTGGAAGCGTTGGGCTTGTGAGGCTCTGTCCTTCGGGAATCTCCCTTCAACATGGTCTTATCGTAGTCCATGTACACCTCTCGCAAGCTCATGTCCTGGGTCCACTCTACCAGTCCCCGCGCAATGGAGATTCGCACTGCATCTGCCTGACCCATGACACCGCCGCCTACAACATTGATGTTAATGTCCACACCATCTGCAATGCCTCCCGCTAAGATCAAAGATTCCTGGATTTTGAACCGCGCCATCTCTGGCTGGTAAAGGGGTAGGGGAATGTTGTTGATGCGGACTCTTCCCTTTCCTTCCTTCAGAATGGCCCGTGCTATAGCTTCTTTGCGTTTTCCTGTCGACTGTACGATCTTCATGTTCCCACCTCATAGCCGAGGAACTGGGATATCTCACTCACTTTCACGTAGCGGGATGTTCTCTCCGCGATGTTCGCTATGGGTACACTGTCTGCCTTTTTATACTTTTCTGGTGTGCCCCTGAACACGCGCAACTTTCTGAGAGCTTCCCTCCCCCTCGGATATCGGTAGGGGAGCATCCCTCTCACTGCTCGCTTGACAATACCTTCGGGTGTCCTCGGGAAGTGGGGACCCCTCCGCGGGTTACCGTGATCTGCTCGGTCCACTCGCTGTTTGTACCTTCTGAACAGGTACTCCCTGCTCCCGGTAATGACTGCTTTCTCTGCGTTGATGATGATGACTTCTTCACCTTTCAGTAATTTTTTTGCTGTGAAAGACGCCATTCTTCCCAAAATCAAGTTTTCTGCATTGATTATCATGATATCACTCCATGATTTTGATTCCAGTTCCCTTGGGATTCTCTCTGAGGAGTTCCTCAATGGTGAGTGACTTCCCTCTCGCGTTGATCTTCTCTTTTGCAGATTGGGAGAAGACAAAGGCTGCTACCGTGACGGAATGGTCAAGGTCACCTGCACCCAAGACCTTTCCGGGGATAACGACTGTGTCACCCTTGGTGGTGTACCTGTTGATTCTGGAGACATTTACCTCAGGTTGATGTCTCGTGGGTTTTAACAATCGTTTGGAAATATCAACCCATAAAGGAGTATTATTTTTGTACCCTTCTTGTCGCAATAAATTGATCAGTGAGATGAGGTTCGGGTTCGTTTTTTTCAACTTTCTCATGTATTCACCTTCTGAACTCAGTCGCATTTCTGCTCGCTCAGGTATTTTTCTCAGAATTGTTTCTTGTTTATAAAGGTTTGGGTTGGTTGAGGGGTTTCCATTTCCCTTTGGTTGATTAGCAATATTGATAATCAATTATTGGCAAACTCCTCTGCAAAATCCTCACCGTGGTGATGGGTGAAGTCTCTCAGAAGAGGTGAATATGGGGTCTCTTTGCTGAAAATGTCCAGGTAAAAGGGGATGAAAAATTTTTTTACCAGGAAGAACCATGGGTTGCCCTCAATATGGGGGTTGATCCCGGCAGCTTCAGCAGGAATTCTCCAGGAAAGGCCGCTGTGCGGCCTGATGTAGTTGTAGTACACCCTGTTCAGACTGAGGAAGGTTGCTGCTGAGTCCTCATTCTTGAATTCCCTCATCAGATCACATCTTCACCCGATGAACTGGTTGTGTCTTTCTATGGGATTGTTGTTCCACACCTGTCACAGCACGGACAGTCATGAAAGATTTTTGGCCTTCCCTTTGTCATGTATATACGTTGCAGAGGAGCTTTATAAATCTACCGCATCCAGATGGAAACCAGTTGTGAGCAACCTTTAAATCACACCAAAAAATGATTTTTTGAGATGAATCAATTCATGGATTCCTACTGCACACTAATGTTACCACCACACCTCTTTCATCCCCAGGAGGTACCCGATAGAATTGAACAGCAAATGCATCAAAGGAGTCACCACTGCAATAACCAGGATAGCTTCCCAGCTCAGAGGATAAAAAGTTTCAAAGAGGTGAGGACCAAACACATAGTACATACCTAGGGACCCCACCACAAAGTCCAGCTGGTCAAAAAGGGGAAGCGGTTTTCCGCTGTCAACATTGAACCGTCTCTTAAAAAAGCTCTTCGTCATGTCACCCAGCATGGCCCCAATTCCCATGAGCAGCCCAAAAATTAAGGGGTTAAACGTGTATAGGACAAAACTCTGCGCCACAGCCACGCTCACTGCAGAAGAAACACCTACGCAGAATCCTCTCACTGTCTTTCCCTTTCCTAAAAGGGGCCTTCCATCAATGAAGGTTCTTCCACCATCTATGGGCCTTCCACCGCCAAAGGTGCAGGCCAGCATGTTGCCTGCCCACGCTGGTAAAATGAACCAAAGCGATTTCCAAACAGTCTCCAGTATCATTGGTGTGACTTTCACAACCCTCATTTAAATGTTACGGTTCAGCCCTCACAGTCCACGTGTCTCGTGTTATTCTCCCTCCAAATTTCGAAATAACTGTATAAAGGGAGAATTCTTGACATTTTTATTCAAAGCCATTCACCACTTTTTTATTTCTCTCGCTTTTGGGTGGTTGTTTTTTATGAGTAGTCCACTGACGTAGGGGTTCTTTCTCATTTATGTTCAAAACCTTTTTAAATTTACCCAGTATTTCACTAGTATGAGAGCCAATCTCACGTACTTCTTTGAGCCAGAATCTGTTGCCGTCATCGGCGCTTCACAGCACAAAGGAAAGATTGGTCACGAACTGTTGAACAATATCATCACCTACGGGTACCAGGGAAAGATCTACGCTGTCAACATTAAAGCGGACGAGATCGATACCATTCTGGGGGTGAAACCCTATAAATCTGTAAAAGATATCCCCGACCCTGTGGACCTGGCTCTGATCTGCATCCCTGCACCGTCTGTGGCTGAAGCTCTGCGGGAATGTGGAGAAAAAAAGGTGAAAGCATGTGTGATAATTACGTCTGGATTTTCTGAGACTGAGAACGTGAAGGGAGAACAGGAATTAGTAGAGATTGCACACCACTATTCTATGCCTTTTTTAGGACCCAACGTGTTTGGGGTCATCTACACTCCGCAGAAGTTGAACGCTTCCTTTGGTCCTACGGAACTACTCCCCGGGAAGATCGCCTTTATCACGCAGAGTGGTGCTTTGGGCATTTCCTTGATGGACTGGACTATTGCAGAGAGGATTGGACTCTCTTCTGTGGTCAGCGTGGGGAATAAGGCAGACGTAGACGATGATGATGTTCTGGAGTTTTTTGCTCGAGATGAGAACACAGAAGCCATTGCTTTGTACATGGAAGGGATAAAAGAGGGACGTCGCTTCATGGATCTGGTAGAAAGAATTGTCATGCAGAAACCGGTGATCGCCATCAAATCTGGACGCTCTCAGAAGGGTGCAAAAGCTGCTGCTTCCCACACGGGGAGTTTAGCAGGATCTGATGCAGTGTTTGACTCTGTTTTTAAGCAGATAGGAATATTACGGGCCAAGAGCACCAGAGAAGCCTTTGACTGGGCGCGCATTTTCAGTCTAGAAAAACCCAAAGGTGATAACGTCGTCATCATCACCAATGGAGGGGGGGCAGGGGTCATGGCTACTGATGAGGCAGAAGAGAAGGAGGTGCACTTACTCGACGACTACACGTACTTGAAGGAGGTGTTCGAAAAGTGCGTACCGCCCTTCGGGTCCACGAGGAATCCCATCGATTTAACGGGGCAGACAGGAGAAATAGGTTATAAAATAGCGTTGGAAACTGCTTTGAGAGAAGAGAAAATCCACGCTATTGTGATCATTTACTGTGAGGCTCCCTTAACAGATCCCCTGCTCGTTGCCCAGTACATTATCGAGGTCACGGGGAAGAACGAATTTAGAAAACCGGTGATCGCTGCTTTTATTGGTGGCTCACGCTCTGAAATTGGTATTAATATGCTGAACGAGAAGGGAATCCCTTCGTATCCCGAACCAGAACGGGCCGTGGATGCTCTGGGTGCTTTTTACCGGTGGGTCCACTTCATAGATCGCGAGAAGGAGGAGGAACGTCCCGGCGCTTTGCCTCTTGGTGAAGAGAACAAGAAAAGGATTTATGAGATTATTGGAACTGCCCGGAAAGAACAGAGGCTCCAGTTGCTGGAGAATGAGGCAGAAGAGATCTTACGGCTGGCTGGGTTTGCCGTTCCCTCGTCCCGGATAGGGAGTAGTATCAGTGAATGTGTCAAAGCGGCTGAAGAAATAGGGTACCCTGTGGTGATGAAGATTGTTTCAGAAGACATCATCCACAAGAGTGATGTGGGCGGCGTGAGAGTGAATGTTCAGTCAACAGAGGAAGTGAAAGAGATTTATGAAGACATCATGACAAAGGCGAGGAAAAGGTACCCTGAAGCCAATTTGAGGGGGATTCTGGTGTGCGAAATGGTAGAAAAAGGTGTGGAAACCATTCTGGGCATGTCTTCTGACCCGCAGTTCGGGCCAGTGATCATGTTCGGCCTGGGTGGCATCTATGTTGAAGTGTTAAAAGATGTTTCTTTCAGAGTAGCCCCCCTGTCACGGAGGGATGCAGAAGAGATGATCCACGAGATAAAGACTGCCCCCTTGCTGTACGGTGTGCGAGGCGGGGCACGGAAAGACATCGAAGTGTTGCAGGAGAATTTGTATCGACTGGGGCTGTTGGTTACAGAGATTCCTGAGATTGCAGAAATGGATGTTAACCCATTAGTAGTTCTCGATAAAGGAAAAGGATGTAAAGTGTTAGATGCCCGCATGACCCTGCATCCTGAGGAGAGGAGACCATGAAAACTATTTTCATCACTTCCACCAGCTGTGACGCTGGAAAGACCACCATAGGGTTGTGTCTTGCCTTGAATTTCCGGGGGAAAATAGGGTACTTCAAACCCTTCACTGAGAATGAGGACTGTTACCTCTTCAAGAAGGTCTTGAATCTGGAAGAACCAGAAGGTGAGCTCTCACTCAATGGTGGATTAAAAGACAGATTTCGCAAGTTATCCCGGGACAAGGACCTCTTGATTGTAGAGAGTGGACCTAATTTATCGTACGGCGCCTACAAAAGGTTAGCAGCCTCCGAGGTAGCACAAGAATTGGAGTTAGAACCGGTGATTGTTACGGGAGGTTCTGTTGAAACTATTGTCGACAAGTCAATCCTGGCGCAGAATTGTTTTTCTCGTATTCGTGGCGTCATCATCAACAAGGTGTCTCAATCTACGATGAACGAGACCACGTCTTTTGCAGTACCTTCTCTCGAAAAGGTGGGCGTCCCCGTTCTGGGGGTCATCCACTCTTACAAAGCTTTGCGAATGATCACTGCCCGGGATGTGAAAGAGCACCTGGATGCAGAGATAATCTGTGAGGAGGGCTTGGATAGAGGTATAGATAAGATCCTGGTTGGAGCTATGTCTTTTGACTCCGCATTGACGTATTTCCGCAGGTATACGGATAAGGTGGTCATAACAGGAGGAGACAGGGCAGAGATCATGCTTGCAGCCATGGAAACCTCCACATCCTGTATTGTTGCTACGGGGGGCGTGAGACCGCCACCACCCGTGATCAAGAGAGCTGTAGAGTTGAAGATACCCCTTTTCCTGGTGGAAGGACACACGTACGCGGCTGCTAAAAAAGTTGAGGAGATTGAGCCAGAGATAAAACCTGAAGACGACAAGAAAATTGAATTGATAAAAAAGAGGGTTTCCCGTCACATAGACGTGAAAGCACTCCTTGAATAAGAAGTAAGAATAAAAGTTGAATGTCTGGAAAAAAGGAGTTGTACCTCAATTATCCACACAATATCAAAAAAAATAAAAAAGAAAAGATTTCATCAGCAGATTCCAGATCTACTTTTTTCTCAGCTTTTTCGCCAGGAACAAGATCACAAAGGCCACCACGAACCAAATGATAAAGTCTTCGATGAATTGCCAAATTCTGTAGGTGGCTACTGGGTTAGGAACAACTGGGACAATTCTCCATGCGAAGGGCCATCCATACCAAGTAGCACCCAGCAGGCCTGAAGGTGTCGTATTTATGATACCTGTAATCAGCGTTATCACCAAACCCACTATGATGGCAAGGCCAACTATTTTTTTCGTACAATCACCTCTACTATACAACGTCATGGTGATATTTAAGCATTTCTCTCACAGAACTCAAGAAATGAAAACAGTGATAATCAAGCTTACACACCTTACCTTCAGCAGGTGAACACCAAAATTATTACATCATCCTAATGGGTGGGAAAAGAGTGCGTGCGTATGACTTATTTGGTTTAACTGTCAGGCCAAGGGTTCTAACCAGAACTTATTTAAAGCGAGATAGAAATCGTAACCAATGGACGAAGAAGACAAACCCCTGTACTACGGAATCATACTCGCCTGTATTGTGGGAATTGCCACCACCTCTGTGCTATTGTTGGAAACAAGACCCACCAGAGAGGAGTTCTCAGAATTATACCTTTACTTTGAAAGGGTTGACCTTACCGATGGACAGGGGCTCTTCCGGGGGTGTTCCGTAGAAGTTACTACCACCATCTGGATCGACCTCAATAAAGACGGAAATCGTGACAGTGAAGAAACATTTTTAGCAGGAGACACCTTTGTGCTCGAGAACGAGTTCTGGAACATATCAGATGTGGCGAAAGATTCCAGTCAAATACTGTTCGGTAAATTTCCTAAAAATGTTAATCCAGGCAACATTAATTTTTCTTTTGTCATCGTCAACCATCTGCAGGAAGATCACTCGTACGAATACGTGGTAACAGTCGATGGAAAAACAGAGAAAGGAACTATTCTGGTGAAAAAAGAGGAAAAAAAGCTTATTTTCCAGGCTGTGTCAATAGAAAGAGAAGGGGAGTACAAGGTGAGTATTGCTATCGATACAGGAGAGGAGATCCATTTTTACCTGCAGGTGGGAGGGTAAGTTCTCTACCATTTCTGCATGAATGAGGGATTTGTGCAGAGGAAAACCCCAAATGAAAAAACCTCTTGGAAAACCTCACAATGAAAAAATTCAAAAAATAAAATAACGAAAAATAGGAAAAAAGAAAAAAGGAACTGCACGTTCTACATCTTCCGGTCCTTGTACATCACAGTAAAGACAACAGCGCTGTAACCAGCCAGGAATATGGCCACCAGTGTACCCAGGAAGGGGACTAATCGTAAAATTGCCAGAATCACAAAGAATATGAACAGGAGCACCAGAATGTCGAACCAGTTGGCTTTGGCAAGATCATAACTTGCAATAAAGCTGTCCAAAAAGTCCTTGTTATCCAGAAGTATGGCTTGTCCCACAAAGATGAGCAGCACTGCAGGAATAAAGATGCCTATCCAGAAGAAAAACAATCCCACAAACTTGAGGAACCAGCACACGAGAAATGCAGCGACAAAGATCAACAGCTTACCACTGATGGCATCGAAGGCTTCTCCTACCTTCATCCTCCCTCCTGACAGGTGAGCATTGGTCTGGACAATAGTTAATCCCACGCAAATGCCAAGCACTACCAGGGCAACAATCCACACGACCCAGCCCTCAACTCTCACTCCGCGTATAGTTTCCACGAGATAGCCATAGTACACCATGGGACCACTCCCCAAACTGCTCAGCCTGCCCATTCCCCAGTCTATCAGGTTACTGATGTGCCTCCACATAGCAACGAGAGCCAGCACGAGAGGGACAAGGTAGGGTATGAGTATTTCAGGCTGTGCTGTCACAATGTCCAGGGACTTACTTAGGATTTCTGAAAGTTTCATTCAATCACACTCGCACGGTTTATCAGGTATCATCTCTATAGTTTTAGTTATGAGCTTTTTAATCATTTCGCTGTTTTTGTCCATGATCTCAATGACCTCTTGGTGCGTTATCTTTGAGGGAGAAATACCTGCTGCAAAGTTGGTGACTGTCGCAATAGAAGCGTAGCAGATTTTGGCCTCCCGTGCCAAAACGACCTCGGGGACGTTCGTCATCCCGACGACATCTGCGCCGAAGGAAGCAAACATTCTGATTTCAGCAGGAGTCTCAAATCGGGGACCTTCAGTACAGACGTAGGTACCCCGTGGGTGCACGTGAATTTTGAGGTGAGCGGCTGCTTTCATGATACTGTCCCGTAATTGAGGACAGTACGGATTGGTGAAATCGGTGTGAACAACCTTATCATCGAAGAACGTGAATTTCCTTCCCTTGGTAAAGTCTAAAAACTGATCTATGAGGACGAAATCTCTTGGTTTCATCTGTTTTCTGAGAGAACCGACAGCAGACGTGGATATGATGCGTTCCACCTTTAGATCCTGCAAAGCTTTGATATTAGCCCTGTAGTTTATCATGTGGGGGGGCACTGAATGCTTTTCTCCGTGACGTGCCAGGAAAAAAACGTTCTTTCCCTCATGTACACCTGATTTGAGAGTGACAGCACCGTACTCCGTGTTGACCGTGAGCTCTTTGATCTGTTCTAACATTTTGGGGTCATAAACTCCTGACCCTCCTATGACAGCTATCATGGTGACCATTTCTACCGGGGATATTTATGCATTTCTGTGCAGCATTATTTTACGAGAGAAATGAGGTTATACTCGATTTTGTCTTGAGACACAGCATTAATCTCATCGATAGTTGATATCATCTTGTAGACATTATCAGTAGCTCCTACCACCATGACGTCTATTCCTCTTTGGACGGCTTCGATTGTCGAGATTATCGGTGCAAATTCAAAATCACAGGTAAGTCCCAGCTTATTCAGAAGAGCAAGCCCAGCAACGTCTAAAGCACCAATTTTATTAGGGCTGAAATCTGAATAAACCTTTTTCACTTCTTCAACCTGGATTCTGTAAGTCCTTCCTTCTCTTATTGAAGGAAGTTCAAGTATGTACAACGCTCCAAGGCGTAGGTCTACTATGCCTTCCAGGTCTCTTATCGGCACATCATCTCCTGTCTCCGCATCGGACACAGCTATTCCCGTAGATTGTGATGGTTTGTTCAAATATGCTGTCAGTATCCCATTTTCCATGAAAAGGCCAACCTTCTCTCCCTTTTTAATGGACGTCTTTGCAATAGCAACGCATATATCAATTACTTCCAATCTTTCCATCGTTCGGTCAACGAATTCCCTAAGTTCACGGATGTTTTCATGGAGAAATTGTACACCTTTCTTTGTTGCTTTGTATTCTCCATTAATATGTTGGATAAGCCCTTCACTATCCATTATTCTCACGTACTCCGAGATTCCCTGGATAGTTATGCCCAATTTATCTGCAATCTGTTTCAACCGCGAATAGGAGCTTGTTGTCACTTCTATCAGTATCAGTAATTTGGTGCTCAACCGCAGGTCTCTAAGGATTCTCATGGTATTACCTTCTCTCTACCCGATTTTCCTGTTCATAAAGCTATCTCCCATAGTTCTCGATGGCGTCAAAGGCCTCATCTACACTTTTGATAAACAATGCTCCCTTGGCTTTCAGACGAGAAAAGTAGTCTTTGAGGATTCCCTCGGTGAAATCCTTTTCTTCAAGAGGTGTAGAGTCAACCACGATCACTGTGACACCCATCTCCAGTGCTGTTTCCACTACCTCTATGTTCTTGAGGTTGCCAAACCCTACAGGAAAATCAGTCAGTACCACAATATCTGCTTTCTTTGCCAGATCGAGGTTTGTCTCTGCTGATTTCTGCGTTATTTGTGAGAAAGGAATTTCTCCAACCACGGTCATATTGAGAGCTCTTGCTGTTTCAAAGTCGGAATCTAAGACATTGAGGACTCCCGTTGTAACGTCAAAAGAGTTGTTTGATAGAAGGCTCATCAATTGAGAACCTGATCCACCCCCACATACAAGGTGGACAGTGATTCCTTTGTTATTTTCCTTTTTTGGAGAAATATAGGGTGTCACATACGGTGCATTGGTGAGCGGGTGGCTTCGTACAAACACGTCGATATTATATACTTTCCTTATGTTTTCAGGTGTTAGAACATGTTCTGGTGGTCCAGCTGAGACGATTCTGCCATTATCAAGTAACATGAGATTGTCACAATACTGGGCAGCCAGATTTAGATCATGAAAAACAGCTATTACGACAATTTCTTCTTGCTTGCCCAGTCTTCTAATTAAATCCAGTAATTCGAGCTGACAGCCAATGTCAAGATGGAGTGTCGGTTCATCTAAGAGGAGGATTTTAGGTTGTTGAGCGAGGGCGCGAGCAATGGTTACTCTCTGTTTCTCACCTCCACTCAACTCTTCAAAAATTCTGTCAGAGAGGTCTAAAGTGTTCGTCACTTCCATAGCATTCCTCACTATTTCATAATCTTTTACCGATTCTCGTCCAAAGTCGTCAATATGGGGGGTGCGTCCCATGAGTACTATCTCGAATACGGTAAATGCGAAATCGACCGTAGATGTCTGAGGCACAACCCCCATGTTTTTGGCAATTTCCTTTCTGCTTAACGTGTGAACTTCGTTTCTGTCGATCAAAACAGTGCCGTGACAGGGCTTCAGCACATTGGTGATACACCGCAGTAAGGTGGTCTTACCTGAGCCATTAGGACCCATTATTCCCAAAAACTCCCCACTTTTCACCTGAAATGTTATTCTATCGAGAATGTTAGTGCTCTCGTAATAAAAGTCAATATTTTCAATTTTGAGTAACATGAAAATCACATCCAACCTCTTTTGCTTTTGTGGAGTAAATAGATGAAAAATGGTGCCCCACAGAGTGATGTTATAATCCCAATTGGTATTTCAATAGGGGATAGTGCTGTCCGTGCCACTATATCCGTCCACATTAAGAATATTGCGCCTCCCGCCGCTGTCGCAGGCAAAAGTATTCGATGGTTTGGACCGACAAGCATTCTCATGACATGAGGGATGATTAACCCCACAAATCCAATAATTCCGCTGAATGCTACTGCAGTTCCTGCGATTAGAGCTGTGAATATGAGCAGCATCTTCCTCACCATCTCGACATCAATTCCCAGGTGCAGTGCTGGTTCATCACCCAACAGCATCACGTTCAAATGGCGGGAAAAGAACAAGATTCCCGTGGTCCCCAGGAGGATAGGAAAAAGTGCTATAGTTATGGATGTCCAGGATGCGGTATAGAGGCCGCCCAGGAGCCAAAATAACAAGAAACTGAATTGTTTTCCCGCCATATAGATGAAAAATGACGTGATGGCTGCTAGAAACGATCCTACAGCAATGCCTGAGAGTAATAATGATTCTACCTTCACCCTCCCCCCTACACGCGCCATGTTGTATACGAGGTACACAGACAATGAGGCACCAGCAAATGCAAATATGGGGAGCGCAATTGTTTTCATACTGAAGAATAGTGATGCTGCTGCCCCTACTGATGCTCCTGAGGATATTCCAATAAGGTATGGATCAGCCATAGGGTTCTTAAACACTCCCTGCATGGCAGTACCTGCAACTGCAAGCGCACATCCCACTAAGGCAGCCAGGAGTACTCTCGGTAACCGCATATCCACGATGATTGATCTGTAGCCTTCGGGCCACCCTTCAGATCTGTTGAGGAGTATGTCAAAGACAGCCTGAAAAGAGATCTTATTGTACTGCCCTCTGCCAATAGGCCCCATAGACCCTATCATCGTTGAAACAGTGATGGAAAATAAGAGTGCAAGAAACAATGTAATGAGAACCCATTTCCACCTCAGCATTTTGTTGAGATCCCCTGTGTCACGGCTGCCGCTTTTGTGTGTTAACAAACCCATGATCTCACCTCATTCTGCGGCTGAGGGAATAACTCGGGGTGAATGAGGTGTGCCAGCACCTCAAGAGCATCCACGATTCTGGGGCCTGGCCTGCTGAGTATGTTATCGTCAATGGTATAGATTCTGTTGTTTTTTACTGCATCTATCGTATTGAAACCTGGCCTATTTCTAATATCCTCTACGGTCGTCGTAGTATACTGACTGAGGGTGAAGATGATGATCTCAGGGTTTCCTCCTACGATATACTCATTCGATACGTTGAAATATTCGGCTGCTGCATCTGCGGCAATGTTTCTCCCACCCGCCATGGATATGAGATCGTTCCCAAAAGAACCTAGTCCAAAGGTCCAGTAAGGGTAATACTCAAGGTACACTGTGGGTCGGTAGAGTTCAGTGTTTCTTGTCACACGTGTAATTGTTATTATTCTCTGTTCCAGTTTTTCTGCCACAGCTTCTGCAACATCTGGTTTACCTGTGATCTGTCCAACGAGGTTAATGTCCTGAATTACTCCATACACTGTTTTTGGTGCAAGGCACACAATAGTCAATCCCTGCTCCTCCAGGGATGCTATAAGCTCCACCGATGTCATGTCTGAGACCAGTACAAGATCTGGCTTCAGGGCAACAATTTTTTCCAGATCAGGTATCCACCCCCCTACTTTTTGAATCTCTTTTACAGCTTCAGGGTAATCGCTGTTGTCGTCAACACCCACGATTCGACCTTCAAGCCCAAGAACAAAGAGGATTTCTGTAGCACTTGGTGCCAGAGACACGATTCTCTGGGGGTTATCAGGTATAAGGAGAGTTCTGCCAAAGTCATCTGTGATTGTTTGTTCTTTTTTTTGGGCTTGCTCTTCATTGTTCATGGAAAAATAGACTGTAAGAAATGAAAATACTATTACCACAGCTACAGTCACAAGCACTAATCTTCTTGTGTCTTTACTTCTATCTATTTTTTTTCTTTGTTTCATTACCACAATATCACCCTATTTTCTGTCTAGAGCTTCAGATACACCTGCATCTGCAAAGGTTGACATACCTGTCAAGAGCTTGCATGAGGCTTCAACCAAAGAGATCCCCAGTGCTGCACCTGTTCCTTCTCCCAAACAGAGGTTCAGGTCAAGAAGAGGGGTTAACCCCAGCCAATCCAGTGCAATTGTATGTCCAACCTCTCGGGAGCGATGTGCTGCGATCATGTAGCTCTTTGCCTGAGGTGCCAGTTCTGCAGCAATAAGAGCTGCTGCTCCAGAAATGAATCCATCAATAACTACGGGAATCCTTCTTGCTGCTCCTGCCAGGATAGCACCTGCAATGCCGCCAATTTCAAAACCCCCCACCTTTGCCAATACCTCTATTGGATTTTTTGGATCAGGGTTGTTCATTCTTAATGCCTTCTCAACTATCTTTATCTTATTCTCCAGCCCTTCATCATTGATTCCCGTTCCTCTACCAGTGACCTTCCTGACACTCTCACCTGTAATGGCTGCTATGATGGCGCTGCTTGAAGTGGTATTTCCTATCCCCATGTCCCCGGTGCCTACAATATCCATGCCTTTCTTACATTCTTCTTCCACTACATCAATGCCAGCCTCTATGGACCTTACTGCTTCTTTAAAGCTCATTGCCGGTCCTTTAACCATATTCTGCGTGCCATACCCGACCTTTTTACTGACTATGTGTGGACTGTCAAGGTCTCCAGCCGCGCCCACATCTACAGCAACGACCCGTGCTCCCACATGGGTTGCCAGCACATTAATTCCTGCACCTCCTCTGATAAAATTGTGGGCCATCTGGATAGTGACGTCTCTAGGATAAGCACTTACACCTTCTTCAGCTACTCCATGGTCTCCCACCATAGTGATGATCACTTTGCTGTCAATTTCTGGCAAAGGGTTGCCTGTTATCCCTGCTACTCTTGTTGCCAATTCCTCTAAAACACCTAAGCTCCCTCTCGGTTTGGTCAAGGAATCCTGCCTCTTTCTGGCAGACCACATGGCCTCGTCATCAAGGGGACCTATCTGATTGATTACTGTGTGTATCTTTTGCATCACATCCTCCTTAAAGAAAACTTTATAAAGTTAAAGTGCACTTGGATATTTAAACATTTCCCTTATCTCGGTTGGAGGTCCCTTGATGAAGGTCTTTGTGTCATGGAGCGGCGGCAAAGAAAGCTGCTTTGCGTGCCATAAGGCGATTTCAGACAGCCTTGAACCAGTGTATCTGTTGAACATGGTGACGAAGGATGCCAAAAAATCGATGACTCACAGAATACGTTCCGACCTATTGCGAATACAGTCAGAATGTATCGAGATACCCATTATCCAGAAAAGGACAACCTGGAACACGTACGAACATGATTTCAAAGAGGTTGTGAGAGAATTGAGGGTAGATGGCATAGAGGGCGGGGTTTTCGGGAACATCGACATCCAAGAGCACAGGGAGTGGGTAGAACGTGTGTGTGGAGAACTAGAGATTACGGTTATAGAACCGTTGTGGGGCATGAGATGCACACAAATTCTTGGGGATTTTATTGCTGCAGGATTCAAAGCGCTTGTAGTGTGCCAGAGAGCGGATGTAAGTAATGGGGAAATGCTGGCTCGTCACATTGACAGAACCTTTGTAAAAGACCTGGCAAGACAAGGGATAGATCTGTGCGGAGAAGGTGGAGAGTACCACACCTTTGTCTTGGATGGACCACTGTTCGAAAGGCAGATCAAGGTGGTGAGCAGCAAGAAAATGTTCAACGATGGATACTGGTGGTTAGATATTGAAGAGTGGGAGATCACAGAAAAAAGAGGTGAAAGATGATATTGAGATCAATCCAAGGGTTTGAGGCTAGTTGTCTCACCACAGAGGTGTGAACAATGGCTGATGCAGGAAAAGAACTATTTGTTCTCAAGGCACTCAAAGAAAAAGGTATCAGTACAGATGACATGATCGAATCGGCTTTGCTGCTTTATGCCCCCTCCAGTGAAGTCGATGCAAACAAGAACATAGCAGAAATTCAGAGACGATTGAAGAAAACAATAATTGATCAGTGCAGCGACATAAATGTACAGCTATTGATTTCTGCTGCAATCCTTCTCGATGATAGCATAGAAAAGGGAATATTAGGGATAGATGGTGATTTCTCGAATATATTGTCTGATGAGCTCATAGGGATTGCCATTGCAGAATATATTGGCGGCAAGAAGGCTCTTTTCAATTTTGTAAGGTACGATAGGGAAAAACCAGGTATTCTATCAGAATTGGGTGTATTTCTTGACGACGCAGTAGGTGGATTAATTGCTGGCTGTATGACTAAACTGTTTGAGGAATGGAAATGAGAGCAGTATTATCTTTTTTGACGAGAATCCCTGTAAGATCAACTGATATTGAAGATGCAGCAAACCAAGCGTACTTGTTTCCTGTAGTGGGAGTGATCATTGGATTGATAACGTATATTGCTGGTTATGGTTCATTCAGGTTTTTTCCCGCAGAAGTCGGAGCACTTTTCACCGTCTTATCCCTCTATCTCGTTACAGGGTTAGTTCACCTTGATGGGCTTTCCGATTTCTCAGACGGCATCATGGCATCTGGCAGCAGACAGAAGAAGATTTCTGCAATGAAGGACGTCAAGGTTGGGATTGGAGGGATTTTTTCGACCATTTTTGTTCTCGTGACCTCCTTTTATGTAATCAGTTACTTGGGGGAGGCTGAATCCGGTAAAACTGTTTTTGGGCACACGATCTCCCTGTATGGGTTCGGGTGTGCCCTCGTTACGTCAGAAGTGTCAGCCAAGCTCAGCATGAATACCTGTATTATGATGGGGAAAGAAATACCGGGTGGTGTGGGTTCACTATTCATAAAGCATGCAACGATACTACAATATGGTGCAGCATGGGTTATGTCAACATTCGTTGGGATTGTATTGGTTCAGTCTTATTTCCTGGTAGTGTACACAGGGGTCATAGTTGCTGTCGTCACAGTACAGCTTGCGCACAAGAATTTTGGTGGAGTAAATGGAGACGTGATTGGTGCCTCCAATGAGATTTCCCGTGTAGCTACACTTCTTGTTTGGACGGTGGTACTTTGATCGCTATCATACTTGCCGGGGGGCGAGGGAGTAGAATTGGCCAGAATAGAGAAAAACCACTCCTGGAAATCGAAGGGATAAAAATAATTGACCTTGTTGCAAATGCTGCGAAGGAATCTATGGTAGAGGAATTCTTTGTAGCAGTCTCACCAAACACGCCTAAAACAAAGAAATACTGCCAAGAAAAAGCATATAACCTTATTGAAACTGGTGGAAAAGGCTACCATGTAGACATTGTCTCATTGCTTGAGTCCTATCCTGTATTCGTTTCTCTTCCTTCAGACACTCCTTTCCTGAACAGTCGTATTATAAACGATTTAATAAGAGCATATGATGGAATGAGTATTACAGGATGTGTCCCCTTGGATAGGATTCCGAGCGGTGTAACCTCTGGCTATTCCTTTGACTATGATGGCACATTGTGTGCAGCAGTCGGCGTGAATATTGTCACACATTCAGAGCGTTCAAGAATCCTTGTGTTCGACGATCCTCTTCTAGGGATTAATGTCAATACCCTAGATGAATTAGAAATAGCAAGGAAATATCTTATTAGAAGCACAAAAAAATAGATATTTAAAAGCTGCAGACAGCTCTTTCATGGTTTGAAATCTTTTAGTTTGGTCACAGTTCAACCATAGAACCCACCTGAAGAAATCGAAGATGCAGCATTTAATTCCCTCAAAAAAATCGACAGAAAAATAAAAATGTTACTTATCCAACCACCCCAGTAACGTTTCAACCTAATAACCTGTCCTCTTGGCACGTCTTTCTCTCAATCTACCTGGGGGTTGTCAAATTATGTGGTGTTAGAAATTGTACAACCTCTCAGATTGTCAGTTTCTCTCTTAATTGAATCACTCATAGCAGTAACTTCCTCTATTCTGCGATGCGACGCGAGGAGCACCATAAGACTTGACAACCCCCATCTACCCAAACCTTTAAATGAACCAAATTCTCACCCCCTTCGGTGAACCCATGCTCATCTTCATCTACGTCATCGTCATCATCACATCTGCCATTATCTTCGGAAACCTCCTCGAACGACTCGGTCAGCCCAATATCATTGGCCAGCTCTTGGGTGGAATAATCGTCGGTCCCGTAGCACTTCTCATCTTCTCCCTCTTCTTTGAAGGCAACCCCCTCCTCGAATACTGGAACCCCGCAACTATCGAAAGAGAGATCACCATCCTCATCGATATTGGCATGATCATGATCATGGTTATTGCAGGCCTCGGGATAGAGTTAAAAGAATTAGTGGCTTCCTCCAAATATAGTTCTCTCACAGCTGTAAGCGGCGTCATCCTCCCCTTCGTCCTGGGATACGGTGCCGGAAGATTCTTCCACTACGAAACTATCACCTCACTCTTCCTTGGAGCCTCCTTGTCCATTACTGCCGTTGCCGTATCTGCCAAATCCCTCTATGACTTGAACCTGCTGCAAACCCGGATCGGAACCACCATCATGGGGGCTGCCGTTATTGATGACATCATCGGTATTTTAATACTTTCAGTCCTCCTAAGCATCATACAGCACGCACAACTCCCCTCCCTCACCAATTTAATCTTCATTTGTTCAAAATCTATTCTATTCCTCGTAATCAGTGGAGTAGCTGGATTACGTTTGGTTCCCGCTCTCTTAAATCGAATCCGTCTCACCAAAGAGTACAGGCTTGGTGCCATCCTCTTGATTGTGCTCACATATTCCGTGACAGCTCGTGCATCGGGATTGCACGAAATAATTGGCGCTTTTGTGGCAGGATTAATCCTCAAGAATACGTTATCGAGCGTAGAAATTGAGGAGCTCGTCACCTGGGGATTCGGCTTTTTTGCCCCTTTGTTCTTCGGATGGATCGGGTTTGTGGTAAGGTTCAATCCATTATTGGAAGGTTTCTGTTACGTGATCATCATTATGGCCTGTATTGGTAAGGTTTTTGGGTGTTCTTTAGGAGCATTGGTCAGTGGACTCACAAAAAGGGAGGCCCTCTCTGTAGGAGTGGGAATGAACGGGAGAGGGGCAGTAGAACTGGTAGTAGCGGGAATAGGACTGGAGTACGGAGTCATAACCCAGGATTTGTTCTCCATTGTCGTTATCATGGCCTTTGTCACCACCATTTTAGCACCCATGGGGTTGAAGATAACTACTCGCGAAAAAAAGAGAAGATACGTGGTTTCAGACGAAAAGTGATTGTAGAAAGGACCAATACGAATGAGAGATACAAAAAGTTTTTATAGTCCAAAATGTTTTTACTCGCTCCATGGAAAAGAGCACCAAAGAGCTGGACCGTTCCCACGAGGACTCTCTTGAAGTGGGTTCTCTTCATCCTACAGAAGGAGAGGTTACGCACCATATTCGTGCATTCCAGAAGGTTATCTACGATTATTATGAAAACCATGGTCGTATCTTCCCCTGGAGAGAGACTGACAACCCGTACCACATTCTGGTTTCTGAAGTCATGCTCCAGCAGACTCAGACAGAAAGGGTCCTCCAGAAATATGAGGCATTCATAAAGAGGTTCCCGGATTTTGCTTCACTGGCGACTGCTTCCCTCCAGAAGGTTCTTGAGGCGTGGAGTGGGCTTGGATATAATAGGCGTGCCATAAACTTAAAGAAAACTGCTGAAATTGTGGTAGAACAGTTTCACGCCATTTTACCTTCCAATCCAACTGTCTTAATGACGTTCCCTGGAATTGGCAGGACAACAGCGTGCGCTATTGCTGCTTTTGCCTTTCATGAACCAGTGTGCTTTATTGAGACCAATATACGGACAGTGTTTATCCACTTCTTTTTTCAGGACAAGAATACAGTCACAGATAGTGACATTATGCCTTTGGTGGAAAAGGCGCTGGATCGGTCTAACCCGCGTGAGTGGTATTATGCACTCATGGATTACGGGGTCATGCTCAAGAAAAGGTATAGGAACCTGAATAAGAAGAGTGCTCACTACCAGAGGCAGTCCCCCTTTGAAGGGAGCAATAGGCAGGTGCGAGGACGGATTCTCGAGGTTCTTGTTAAGAATCAGTGTATTCCTGTGTCTGAGCTCATGCGTATGCTCGGTCTAGACTGTGAGACTGTAGAGAAAAACCTACTAAACCTGGAAAAGGAAGGATTCATCAAGAGAAAAGATGATGCAATCACCATAGGTTAGCCATCCTTTCAAGATGAACCTGTTCAAAGAGGGTGTTATTACGGCAGTGACGATTTTCTGTAAAAGCTCATTCGAGAACACAGGCAAAATAGCACACAATAACCAAATAAAAAAGAAGGTAAAAAAGGGTAATCACCTTACCTCACAATGGGAAAAGATTCTTTTTCTACGAATTTGCTCGTGGTCACCTTATCCAGCGCCTTCTCGAAGTGTTTCATTTCCACTTTGTCTGCATTAACGTTCTCCCTGATGGCAAACATCCCTGCTTCCCTGCACAGGGCAGAAAGGTCAGCACCTGAGAAGTCTTTCGTCTTCTTTGCCAGTTCCTTGAGGTCTACGCCCTTCAAGGGCATCTTCTTGGTGTGCACCTGCAGTATGGCCAGTCGACTCTCATCATCGGGCATGGGGATCTCAATTAAGGAGTCAAACCGTCCTGGTCTCAGTAATGCCTGGTCTAAGAGGTCAGGCCTGTTCGTCGCTGCAATCACGGTGACTCTCTCCAACTTTTCAATGCCATCCACTTCGGTGAGCAGCTGATTCACCACTCTTTCCGTGACCTTCGTTCCCACTTCTTCTCCTCTGGTCCCTGCAATAGCATCGATCTCGTCAAAGAACACGATACAGGGAGCCACCTGTCGAGCTCTCCTGAAGACCCGGCGCACGCCTTCTTCTGACTCACCAACCCATTTTGAGAGTAATTCAGGCCCTCGTATAGCGATGAAGTTTGCCTCACTTTCAGTAGCTACTGCCTTGGCCAGTAACGTCTTACCACAGCCGGGAGGTCCATACAGGAGGATACCTCTCGGAGGATCAATGCCCACGTTCTTGAACACTTGTGGGTTCTTTAAGGGCAACTCCACTGCTTCTTTCAGCTCCTGCTTCACCGATTCCAACCCACCAATGTCTGTCCATTTGACATTGGGCACTTCTACAAAGGCCTCCCTCATCCCTGAGGGCTCTACCTCCTGGTATGCCTGGGTAAAGTCATCCATGGTAACGGCTAGCTGGTCGAGGATTTCCTGGGAGATCTCCACGTTCTCTCCATGGATCTTGGGAATGACTCTCCGCAAAGTCTTCATGGCAGCCTCCTTACACAAGGCTGCTAAGTCTGCACCAACGTACCCGTGGGTTATACCTGCAATCTTATCCAGGTCCACGTCCTTCGTCAAAGACATGCCTCTCGTGTGAATGAGCATGATCTCCTTTCTTCCTTCAACATCGGGGACACCGATCTCGATCTCCCGGTCGAACCGACCCGGTCTCCTCAACGCTGGATCAATAAAGTTAGGGATGTTGGTGGCTGCAATGACGACGACCTTCCCTCGTGATTTCAACCCATCCATGAGCGTCAGTAACTGGGAGACGACTCTCCTCTCCACTTCACCCGTGACGTTCTCCCTCTTGGGGGCTATGGCATCCACCTCATCGATGAAAATGATGGCGGGCGCATTCTTCTCAGCTTCGTCAAAGACGTTCCTCAAGTTCTCCTCAGACTGGCCGTAGTACTTGCTCATGATCTCAGGCCCATTAATGACGGAAAAGTGCGCGTTGATCTCGTTCGCTAAAGCCTTCGCCAACAATGTTTTCCCGCACCCGGGAGGTCCGTACAACAGAACACCCTTGGGTGGTGTGACCCCCAGCTTCTCAAAGACTTCAGGGTGCTTCATGGGGATTTCCACCATTTCCCTGATCTTGCGAATCTCCTCATGCAGTCCTCCAATGTCTTCATACGAGACCTCTGGTACCCTCGATATGTCAGAGATGCGCACAGGTTTCTCCATGACCTCTATCTGTGTCATGTCCGTAACCATGACGACACCCCCCGGATCAGTCTTCGTGACCACAAAGGGGAACACGTTGTTAAAGAGTTCGAACAGCACCACATTGTTCCGCATTACCGGCTTTCCCAGTAAGCGTTCTCTGAAGTAAGAGGATATATCACCACGAATCCTTATTTCCTGTTCTGCTGGAGCCAGATGCAGTATCCGGCCCTCGTGAACCTCTATCTTTTTCACCTTCACCTTGTCTCCTAAAGAGACTCCTGCATTCCTCCTCAGTATAGAGTCCATGCGGATGATATCCAGTCCTTCATCCTCATATCGGGCTCTCCACACTAAAGCAGGGACAGAACGGGTCCCCGTCAATTCCACCACATCTCCAGCCTCCAATCCTAAATTGGCTATAATGGTGGAGTTTAACCGGATGATGTGCCGACCCACATCCATCTTTTCTGCATCTGCTACTGTTAACACAAGTTCTTCATCCATACTATCACCTTGAAAAAAAGAAAGAGGAAAGGGTTACTCAACCTTGATACTGCGTGACTTGGAAGCTTCTTTCTTAGGCAAGGTAACCTCGAGGACTCCATTCCTGTAGGTAGCCTTCACATTGTCGGGATTCACTGCCACAGGAAGAGGGACATTCCGGTAGAAGCCTGCATAGCTAACATACGCCCGGTAACCTTGATTCTCCTCCTTTTTCTCTTCTTTCTTCTGAGCTCGAATCTCCACTCTGTCAGATGTGATGTTCAGCTCAATGTCCTCTCTTTCCATCCCTGGAAGTTCTGCTGTGATGATAATGCCCTTGTCAGTCTCCTGCACATCAGCGAAGGCTTTCCTCAGGGAGGGCTTCCTTTCTTCTCTGGTCTCTACTGCCCTGCCTGGTGCCAGCTGTCGAGGAGGATACATGAAGAACTCGTTGAACATTCGGTCCATTTCTTCCTGCATCCTTCTCATCTCATCAAAGATATCCCATACCATAAGTACACCTCTTTCTTACCTTTACATAATGTTAAGTTAACTTCTAGTATATAAATGTTTCGGTGGTTGATGAAAGGTGGTGGGGTAGAGATGGGTTATAGAAGATGAGGTTATGGGGTTATGGGGAGTTTTAGAAAAGATAGAGAATAAAGAATAATACATTCACTCTGCCCTTTGGGGAAGTACTCTGGTGCTCTGGTTCACCTCCAAGAAGAGCCGGGTTACCTCATGGAGGAGACGTGAGTGCTGGAAAGTGGATGGCCAGATCACTTACTATGGGTTCTCTCCACCCTCATAAATTTGTGATTCCAGAAAACCCATTGAAACCCTCGACTACTTTACCTATCCCGAAATATTTATATAGTAGTGACTATCATTAATAGTAGCTCTATGTACATGAAAGGTTTATCAGGAAAGGAGGATGGAAAATGAAAAAGATTGAGAATAGTCAATTTCTCGCGTCAGCGATGTGTGCCCTGATACTGGTGGGTGTTTTCAGCGGCTGCATTGGACAGAAAGAAGAAAGTGCCCCTCTTGCTTCACTCACTGTTACACCTCCTGTTCAGCCAGCACAGGAAAGCCCTCCCCCTCCCTCCATCGTGATACAGTTGGTGGAGAAGGCTGATCTCCCAAACGACCAGGGTCCTGTGTACAGCCAGGACTGGTCGCCTGATGGACGCCTCCTTGCTGCAGCTGGATTCAGTCAGGTAAAAGTGTGGAGTATTGAGGACAGTGGAAAAGCGGTGACCTTGGAGGGGCATACGAGCTACGTCTGGGGAGTAGCCTGGTCACCCGACGGGAGCACGCTTGCTTCAGCAAGCCAGGACGGTACTGTGCGGTTCTGGAGTTCACCTGCTCATGCAGAATCTGCAGTCCTGGAAACGGGATGGGCATTCTGCCTGGATTGGTCACCGGATGGGAGTCAATTGGTCGTAGGGACGAGTTCAGGAGGAGTACAGATGTGGGATGTCTCTAAGAGAGAGCTGCTTCACATGTGGAAAAACTCTGCAAGTTCCTCAATCATATGCATTGCCTGGTCTCCTGACGGAAAAGTGATTGCATCTGGAGAATGGTCTGGTGCGATCTCACTGTGGGATGCAGGAAGTGGCCACTTACTTAAGACCTTGGTGGCGTATACCGAGGCGAGGTGTGACGTCAATGGCCTGGCCTGGTCACCGGATGGAACCGTGCTTGCTTCTGCACACCAGGATGGGCACGTCAGGCTCTGGAGTGTTCAGGGCTGGCAGCTGGCACAAACAATTGATGCACACACAGGCTGGTCTCGAGGAGTAGCCTGGTCACCAGATGGACGCCTGCTTGCTTCGACAGGCGAAGATAAAAGGGCTTGCTTCTGGGATCGAGAAACAGGTCAATTGGTTGATGAAGTATCACACAACTTCCTTCCTGTATGGAGCGTGGCCTGGTCGCCAGATGGAATGCTCGTTTCCACAGGGAGCGGCGCTTACAGCGAGTCACGTCCGGGTGTGGCACTGGTGTGGATGGTCTTGAAACAGGGGTCCATGGTGTGGTAAAGGCGAGTCTCAGGTACTCTTGATGAGAGGTTCTTTCTCATCCAAAATCCAAGTCTATGGTGTAGTAAAGACGAGTCTCAGGTAGCTCCACGAAAGGTCTCTGGACACCCACAGGAGAATTCCAGGAAAGCGATCACATTTAAGGAAAAATGCATAGTATTAGCATGGTACAGCAACTGCTCACGTCTTTGAACACTTCAACCTAAAAGAAGGAAAAACAGAAAAGAAAAAAAAAGAAAAGAATTTCTTGTACAACCTAGGTCAGTCTGGGTGATTTCCCGCAGGCTTCCATGAAGACCTGCACCTGACCCCAGGGTTGCAGTCACCGGAGAGATCTGCTTGCTCAGGGCTGACCAGACCTCCCAGTATCAATAGGTTTGCTGAAGACTTCTTCACACTTTTCACCCCCCTTGTAGTCTTCGAAGTTGATCTTCTTCCAGTCTCCGCTCTCGAAGAGCTCGAGCGGAATGGTTCGTGATAGTGCCTTCTGCCTGGAGAGCAGGTACGTCTCTGCTCCCGTCAATACACCTGAGTCCTGCAACCGCAACAGCGCTTCAAAGAGTTCAAAGCAGTCTTCCTTGTACATCTGGAACTTGACCAGTACTGAAGGAATTCCCTGTATCTTAGACCAGTAGGCAAAGGCGGGTAGATCGGAAAGACCGTTGAGTGCCTTACCGATTCCATAGGCGTAGTTTTCATTCTTGGCGTGCAGCGTCACGAAGAACAGGTTTGTCAGATCGAACAGCCGTTCTCCGCGCATCTTGGAAGCAGCCACGAAGAAGGTTTCAATGAGGTACTGATGGCGATTTGAGAAACGCCAGCCAATTTTTTTGGAAAGCGAATCGATTGACAGGTCATCGTTTGTGACATTCTTCCATTTCTCAGCAATTTCGACCCATTCCTGGCGAGGATTCAGCTCCAGCTCCTTCAGCATGAAAAGATCGAGTTTGTCAAACTTGGCCTTCCTCTTTTTCCGAGCTTCTTCTTCTGGCTTTCCTTCTTCAATCGAATCGATCCAGGCATCCCAATTAAAAGGTTTTCTCTCAAGATAGGGTTCTGCACGCACCGGTATCTGATGGAATTGCGATGTTTCATACATACGGTACTTAGAGATTGTATCTTCACCTCGCAAATACTCCACATACCTCTTGAAGTCGTCCACATTCTTTTCCGCCACCGTATGGCTTGTGCAGTAACCATTCATGTAGCCAATGCAGTTTGACACTCCTTTGACATCTGGAGTGCAGAACATGTCTTTTGCCTTGTGAGACAGCGCTTCTGAAAAGACCACAATGTAACGCATACGCAGCGCTTTGTAGCTAGGTTTCACCGTCGCAATGAGATATCCCCTTTGTTCCATATTACGGATTCTTCGATAAGTAGTTTTTTCAGGGATTTCTAGAGAACGAACTAACTGGGGTAGATTCTTCGGACCATATTCATACAGTTTTTCCAAGATTTTAAGGTCTCGCTTATCCATTTCTACACCTTTTCTTTGATATCTCCACTGTGCACTTATAAATCTTTCGTTCCGTCTTGAGAGTTTTCCTCAGTCTTCTTGATCATCTCATACTATCATCCAAGAAATATAAACTTATCGGAGTGAAGGATGAGATTTTTTCATGATTTCTCAAAAATTCCCCATGTCACTGATTTCATGGTGTCAAGGGGTTGCGAAATTCTCAAGAAATGATGTTTTTTTTAGGTTACTATCGCTAAAAATGGCATGATAAAGGCGGTTGTTTGATGAGAGTGACGTCAAAAATAACAAGAAGAGGACTTTGGTAGATAAGATGAAATTTTCACAGCAAACTTGTTGTCACCTTAAAAGGACGTGGGAAGACCTCAATTTGAAAGCTTGCAGAATGGGAAGCCCTCAGCTTGGGAGGCGCTTTTGTAGTATTGCAGAGACGTTGTGAGGAACGTGAGGAAAGGTGGCTTTTGAGAGCTGCCCTCAACAGGACCATGACGTATCACTGAGCACTATCTAATGTATTCAACTGTTTCAATGGTATCCATACTTTTCCAGAGTCAATTACCTCAACCATTTGTCACAGTGTATACAGCTTCATCACTCAGGACAAGACTGCGATATATTTATAAACCCCTAAAGAAGAGGGGGAACAATGCCCATTAAGAATACGTCTCCTCAGGAATCTGTCGATGAAGTGAAAAGCTTCAAGAAGGGAGAGGGCCGCAAGCAGATTCTCTTCCCCGCCAGGATGAGGATAAGGGACATCATGGGAGAAGTCCATACTGTGAGAGAAGATTTGTCGATCCGTGATCTCCTGCAGGAGTTAAAGAAAAAAGAAGAAAGTTGTTTCATCGTAGAGAACAAAGAGGGGGAGTTAGTGGGGCTGGTAACTGAGAGCGACCTCATGAAGGTCATCTCTAGACCACAACCCTCCATGGGCATTGGCACACTAGGGACCAAGTCACTCTTTTTCAGAAGTGCAGAGACAGTCAAAGACATCATGACGAAGAACCCTCTCACTACTTCACCCGATGCAAAGTTGGAGGACGCGGCCAGGATCATGTGCAGCAGAAAGATTCGACACCTCCCTGTGGTGGAGGGCAAGAAATGCACCGGATTACTGGAAATCAAGGACATTCTCTTGATTTTGAGAATACTCATCTGACGTGATACTATGGAAATGATCTTAGAACTTGCACTGTTTTTACTTATGGCGAAAATTGGAGGTGAACTGGCAGAAAGAGTCAATATACCCTCAATCTTGGGAGAACTGATCGGGGGAATTGTCTTGGGCCCTTCTTTATTGAAAATAGCTTCACCAGACCCGATCATGACAGATATATCACAGCTTGGAATCATCTTTCTCATGTATCTGGCAGGACTGGATACTGATGTGGAAGAGTTCAAGAAACAGAGTGTGGTGGCCTTTGCTGCTGCCGCAGGGGGAGTGGCTGTCCCCTTCCTTCTGTCCTTTATCCTGGGGTATTTTTACGGATGGAATTCAGTTGATTCACTGTTTTTAGGAGCAACGCTGACAGCAACCAGCGTGGGGATCACGGTAAGAACGCTGATGGACATTGGTAAATTGCACACCAGTGTGGGGACCACCATTGTGGGAGCTGCAGTGATCGATGATGTCATCGGGATTATCGTGTTCACCGTCGTGAGTGGGGTTGGCCTCCACCAGGAAACATCGCTTTTCAGTTATGCAAAACTGGGCATTCTGATCGTGCTCTTCTTCGTCATTGTTTTAAAGGCTGGGTTCTGGGTTGCCAATAGGCTGGCTGAGATCATGGCCAGGATGCGCACGAGAGAGGCATCTTTGGCATTGAGTATCATATTCATGCTTGCCATGGCTCTCCTTGCAGAGCGTGTCAAGGTGGCAGGGATCACCGGAGCCTTCATGGCAGGGATTGTCATGAGCAAGAGTTCACCAAAGGGCGAAATGCTGGATAAGATAGGCTTTTTAGCATATGGGTTCTTCATGCCCGTGTTTTTCGTGTACATTGGAGTGCAGACCAACATCTATACCATTACTATGGTGGGACTGGCTACCCTGGTGATCATCGTGGCCATCATTGGAAAGATCGTCGGATGTGGGTTAGTCTCTTACGTTGGTGGGTTCTCGTTCCACGATTCTATGAGAGTAGGGGTCGGGATGATTCCAAGAATGGAAGTGGCTTTGATCATCGCATCCATGGGGTTAGCTGCAGGAGTGATGTCTGAATTTGTCTACTCGTTAACAGTGGCCATGGTGGTGGTAACGACCTTGATTACACCGCCTTTGTTGAAGTTGGTCTTCAAATAGGTAATGAACAAACCCTTCAATTCATCAATTCATCAATTCATCTAATTATTCTTGTGCCAGCATGTGCCAGAAAGAGCATTTCACTATCTGGCCCTCTTCTTCTTTCTCTCAAACTCCTCCTTGAACAGGTGAGCCTGTCTTATTTCAACGAAGAAATCTTCTCCTAACTCCTGCATGATGGCCTCGCTCACTGAATCTGAAACCTTGATGGAAGCCTCCTCACGGCCCAGAGCTCTTTGAACTTCTTCTGGTGAAAGGGTAAATATCTTGACGCTGGTTTCTTCCTGAATCTGATCCAGAAATGCTTCCAAGGCCTGGCCTGCCCTCAGCTTCGTACTCCCTGATTGGTAGAATGCTGCCCGGGGGCGTCCTGCTTCCACGATCAAAATACCTGCACCTGTATGGAAGGACAAAACGACGTATCCATCGAGGTTCTTGTCCCTCAGTGTGCGCAGCAGGATCTCAAAGGCTGCCAGTTCCCGCACCTGGGAAGAGACGACCTGTTCTCCCTCTGGTATGCCGAAATAGGAACGCGCCTTCTTTATGGTCTCCAATTCCTCTTCCTCGATGCGGTGGAAGACTTCCTGAGGAGTCCCTGACAGGGCTAAAGCAGGATTTTCCAGCACCATGTCTAGGTACAGAGGTTCTAATTCATGAAAGTCAATGACCCCTTTCTCCATAGAAAAGGTGAATAAAATCTTGAACAAGGCTTCATCTCCGTATCTCACCTCAGCCCCTGACTCATAGGCGGCACCTCTTGTCTTTCCTTGTGAAAAAAAGATACATCCATCCCGTGGCGACTCATCCTCCTCTGCAAACACCCTGAAATACCCTGAAAAGGATCGTATTTCCATGTCTTCCAAGAGCTCCCAGAATCCAGTAACACCCACCGACAAGTGGAACTCCAGTAAATTCCCATGGGGAACCTTCATGTTGGCAATCCGCAAGAATCGCATATCTTCGGGAATCTCTTTTTTTCCCGGAGTTTCCGGGATGACAAAGGTGCTCACCTTTGCCTCGGGATAGTTTGCGATCAAGAGCGAAATCACGGCCTCATCGAGCTCCCTGACGTCTATCAACCCGCGGTCACAGGGAAAAAACGCATCATTGTACGCTTTGTCTCCGAATGTTTGAGTTTGAGGCGTTTCTGAGTATGCGCCTACTACTTCACCTTTCAAAAGGAATACATAAAAGTCTATGAGATCTTTCTTTTCTGCAGTGAACCGAATATATCCTGTTGTCTTTTCCTGGTTCGCCTTCTTTACCACCTCTGTCAGTGACACATCAGGTAATTTATACCAAGCTCGCTTGCTGCCGCGGGGCACCTTCATGGGGAGGAGTAGCATTTAAAGAATATAAAGGTTTGCTCCCTACTGGTGGGGGGACTGCGCCATTTTTCGCAATCGTTCTACCCTCGATTTTGTAGGAGGATGGGTAGACATGAATGCAGAAAAACGCCCGGTGGAGAAGGGGTTGACAATGAACAGATGGGCAGTAGCTGGGTTCCCACGTTTCATGGGGTTACACCTCACAGAATCTTCTATGCGAAGTAAGGCATCTGCAAGAGCTTCAGGCTTCCCAGAAATGGAGGCCCCACTTTCGTCTGCTGCAAATTCACGGCTGCGTGAAATCGCCACACGAACCAGCAAAACAGCAAAAGGTACGAATATTGTCAGGAGGACATCCCCGATCACCTGCCTGATCAAGCCTTCTCGTCTGGAGTCCCCGGTTGACAGCATCCACCTCCCTGCAAACCCTAAATAACTGATGATGCCTGCAACAGCCGCTGCTACAGTGGAGATGAGCATGTCCCTGTTCTTGATGTGTCCCAGTTCATGAGCTAAAACTGCTTCCATTTCATCCCCCTTTAACAGACTGAGAGCACCACTGGTCACAGCAACAACAGCATTCTCAGGGTTCCTCCCTGTTGCGAAGGCGTTGGGGACTTCACTGTTAATAAAGGCGATCTTGGGTATGGGTAATCCTGCTTTCATGGATAATCGAGAAATGGCAGCATATAACTCGGGAGCGATTTTTTCTGATACAATAGAGACATCGTACATTTTGCGTACGATCACGTCTGAGTAGAAGTAACACAGGACGTTCATGATCATGGCTGTGAGAAAGGCGCCTGTTATTGGGAATGTGAGTTCAATACCAAAGATGAACCCAATGATACATCCTATGAGCACGAGAAGGCCTGTCACTACACTCATGAGGAGAGCAGTTTTCATAAAATGAGGTATACTCCAAATTATATAAAGATTGCCACCTCTCGTGGTCTGACGTCACGCACGACTTGAATGTGCTGTGGCGGTTGGTTCATTGTCACAGACAACCACGGAACTCGTGCACATCTTCGATGTACACTGACTGATTGTCCAGTAAATACGCAACAACTTCATGTAATCTCGTTTTTTCTACCATTCCTGCCTCGAAATGTCCAGGTGATCTCTCAGCATTCACCCCATCTCCTGAACAGGCTGTGCTCTACACCGAGCTGGTCGAGAATTTTTCCCACCACAAAATCAGTCATGTCCTCTAAAGAGTGGGGCGTACTGTAAAAGGCAGGCACGGGAGGGAGGATCACCACGCCCTCGAGAGCAAGAGAGGTCATGTTCTTGAGATGGATAGGGCTCAAGGGAGTCTCACGGGGCACCAAAATCAACTGTCTCCTCTCCTTCAAGGCCACACAAGCGCACCTCGTGATCAAGGTGTCTGCAATTCCTGCCGCTATTTTGGATAACGTAGACATAGAACAGGGCACAATGACCATGGCATCATACAAAAAACTGCCTGAAGACAGTGGTGCATCCAGTTGATGGTCTTCATAGTATACTGTCCCTCTTTTTAAATCATCTATCCTATATTTTGTCTCACTCTCAATTATTTTCTTTGCATTTTCTGAAATAATCAAAAATTTCTCCTCTTTTAACACCTCAATGAGTCTAATCCCGTAAATAACCCCGGAAGCCCCGGTAATCCCGATAACGACCCTCACGACTTCCACCTCGCACTCCTCCGAATCAAGAGAATCAGTGAACCCTCAGTGGGTATGCCAAAGGTCTTGAACTGTCCCACGACCACGGTCGGCAAAAAGGTAATGTTCAGGGCTTTCACTCTTTCGGGCTCTTCTAATGCATCGATCAGCTCAAAATTTATCTTTCCCTTGGATAAGTAAGAAATTGCAGCCAGCATGGTGATGATCTTGTTGCAGTGGACTGAATCTCTCTCTATGAACGCCTTTAAGGTCATGGGTTCTCCTTCCAGGAGCTTATCCTTTAGAGATTCCAGGTGGGCTATGTTCAGCTCGAAGTCGACCTTGGGTTCTCCGTACACGAGGGAGGCGCCTCCTCTCTTGCAGGCAGTGATACATTCCCCGCACGCGAAACAGTCAAGTTCAGCCAGCGGATGGACCTCGATCCTGGACTCAAACCGCACATCGATCTGGTTGCACACGTTCATACAGTCCCGGCTCTTGCAGGGCCTGCACTTTGCTGTATCGAAGACTAGACTCAACCGCTTGAGCATGAAGTACTCCTTAGTCAGGTGGGTTATGACACTATCCTCGTCGAACCGTCCAGTGTATATTCTCCCGTTCACAAACAGGGCCGGTTTCTTCAGTTGATAGTACTGAACCAGGTTGATGCTCTCTTTCATGTTCACCAGTAACACCTGTACATTGGGCAGTTTCTGCATCTCCCGGAGGAAGGGGGGGATTTCTCCCTCCTGTTCGTAGAAGTAGATGACTCTACCCCTTATTCCACGTAATTTCCGGAGACCCACCTCAGAGATTGCTTGTTCTCGTTCAGGGGGATACTCTCGGGCAAATTCCCGAGGGGGAAGCGGATACTTTGAGGGTTCTAATCCAACTTCAGCATACTCTTCCATTTCTTTTTCCACGAAGGAGAGACCCAGAGCACCGTTGGGGCAGGCGTCTGCGCAACTGCCGCACAAAATGCATTCCCCCTGCCTTCTCCGAACCACGTCAAAGATATTCACCTTGGTGGGACAGACATCGAGGCACTCTTGGCATTTGTCGCAGCGTGAAGGATCGAAATGCAAGTGGAGGGGGCTCACCTTGTTGAAAATGGAAGCTAAACCACCTACAGGACATAAGTATCGACACCAGAATCTGTTTATGAACAGAAATGAGATGAGCAACAAAAAGAAAAGGGTTAACCTCACAATAACCCACATATCCACGGTAAATCCTACGAGGAGCATGCGGGGGATTGCAGAGGTCAGCGTGGCAAAGGGGTTCACTCTGTCAAAAAGGGGAGTGCCTGTGTAATAACACCCTGCAAACACGGCCACAAGGACGAGGTATTTCACCTTTGTCAGTACATTGTGTAAGGAGTCAGGGAGGTCTATCCCCTTGAACACGTGGAGGATGTCCTGGAAAAAGCCAAAGGGACAGGCCCATCCGCAGAAAACTCTCCCAAAAATAGAAAACACCACCAGTAATATCCCGAGAGAGTACCAGGGGATAACACGTTCAAGGAAAAAGAATTGGAGCACTCGTAAAGGATCAGAAAAACTGGAATACCTATATTCAGTGTACAAAAAGGGAACCACGATTCTGAAGAAAGTTACCCCAATGATACTGCTGCTCACCAAGAGGATGGTGGCTACCTGCAACCCTATTCTCGCACCTCTGTAACTCATAGTCGGGATGCCTCCTTTATTTTTTCAGAAAGAAATGTCTCTGCTGTCTCTGCATTTGTCGTTTTCCCGATGATAACTCCGTTTTTCAGGATGACTAAGAGAAAATCAGTGTCTTTTTCCAGTCCGAGTTCACTTAACTTCTGGACAGTCTCTTCTGCACCATCGTAAAAAGCAGCCCCGTACTTTACCCCTGTCAACCTGCAGAACCGCTGCACCTTTCCAAGAGCAGCCTCACACGTCAAACAGTCAGTAGCTGCAAAGACAATGACCTCACAGTCCGGCTCAGCAGCGGCACAAAAAAAACAGGGATACCTCCCCAGGTTTCCCGTATCTTCAACCTGCGACATACCCAGGTACACACATGCTGCACCAGCAATGACCACCAGCAGCCAGACGTACTTCATTTTTTTCTCTCCTCCCTCACTGTTTATATACTTTGTTCCAAAAAGGGTTGGGGCTTCCTGGGACCCTTTCTCTTTTAAGGGAAGCCCCAACATCCGGAATATCCGGTAGCAACCCTGGTATCACCTCCGAAGATTGCTATACACTATTGTTAATCAATACTATATAAAGCTTTCGGTAGTTTATAGAGTTTAGAGGGTAGGGAAGGGGTGGATAGGAAGAAAGTGAGGACATGAGGGGGGAATCTATAAAAGTGGAGACTGGATGTTCTTTTTATGGAGTTGCGAGAAGTCCTGGTGAAACGACTTGATGAGGGAGGAGGAGAAATGGAGGCGAAAGAATGGGTCGTTTCAGAAGAGAGATATCAGATACAGGTGAATAGAAAGGAGGTGGCTCTAGTTTCGGCGTCTCCAGACATGATGAAGGAACTGGCAGTGGGGTACGTGGTGGGAGGAGGGTTTCTCACCATGGGTGATATAAGAGAGGTTGAGGTGGGTGAACATACGGTTAACGTGGTGACGGAGAGGCAGGTAGAGGCAGTTGTGAAGCGTGTGAGGGAGTCTGAGTGTAGTTCTCACTGGGTGTCTGCCGTTACTCAGAAAGAGGGGATGGTAACGAGTAGGTTACAGGTGAAGGTGTCGGTGGTGTTACGGGCGGTCTCGAGATTACAATCTGATTCAGAGACGTGGAAAAAAACGCACGCAGTACATTCAGCAGCATTGTTCAGGGAAAATGGTGACCTCATCGGATTGGTTGAGGATATTTCGAGGCACAATGCATTCGAAAAGATCATAGGAAAGGCTTTGCTGGATAAAATTGATCTTTCTTCTACATTTGCTGCAGTAAGTGGCCGCATCACGCAGGATATGGTGTTCAAGGCAGGGAATGTGGGTATCCCCGTCCTGGCTTCCAGGTCAACAGTGATTGAGCCTGCTGTTGCGGTGGCTTCTGCTTTGGGAGTGACTTTGCTCGGGTATGTGAGGGGAGACCATCTGGTAGTTTTTTCCCACGGTGAGAGGGTGGTGTGGTGAGGGTCTAACCCAAAACCTCTGTGATGACCTGTGCTTTCAACTTCTATTTATCCACCGAGTTTCGAGAATTCTGTGATGAGGGAGCAGAAAATTTATAAACATCCTTACACTGGAGAGGAGCTACTAGAATCTATAGACGAACAGCTAAAGGTTATGCGCAGGTTTATCTAGTGAGGAAAATAAAAGAAAGAAGAGAATAAAAGAAAGAAAGAAAAAAGAAAAAAAGGAAACGATGTGATACCATGCTTGAAGGTAACCTGGTGAATTTGAGAATTCTTGAAAAAGAGGATCTGCCTTTGATCGCAGAATGGGGTAACAACCTCGAATTCGGCGGTGAATTCGAACCGGTGGAGCAGAGTCCCCTGTCTCAGGTGGTGAAGTGGTATGAGAACCTTCCTCATTGGGAGAAGTGGTTCATCATAGAGAAAAAAGATGGCACTAAAATTGGCCAGATCGTGCAGACTCCCAGTGGACCTCACGTTTCAATTGGTTTTAGGATACTTCCTGGCGAAAGAAATAAAGGTTACTGCACTGAAGCTGTCAAGATTATGGTGGACTACCTGTTCCTTTCAAGGAACATTGTGCGCATTGAATCGGGGGCGAACCCAGAAAACGGGGCTTCCCTGAAGGTTTTGGAAAAGGCTGGGTTTACGAGGGAGGGGATTGCCCGCAAAAAAGTCTTTGCTCGAGGAAAATGGCTTGATGAGGTTTTGTACAGTATTTTGAGGGAAGAATGGATAGAACCTAAAATACTGAAGGGTTGACCTGTATGAGGTTGAGGTTGAGTAGGACTCCTTGTGGGTTTTTCTTTATTTGTGAACAACAGACAGAATCCGAGATAGCCTCGTAGATGGGACTATGGGTACGTTTCTTGTTGATCGGGAGTACAGAAGGTTAATGGAAGCTGTAAGATGGTCTGGACATCATGTTTGTGACGATGCTGAATATTTTTCCAGTGCTCTCGGTGCAAGTTCTTAAAGGGGTGGATCTCCTTATACGTGGTGAAGAATATGGAGGAGAAAGAACTACTCTTGAAGATGGAACCTCAGATTCAGGCCAACAGGAGAGACCTGCCCTTCCCACGGTTACTGGCGGAGGGTATTCTCCACACAGACAGACCCTTATCAGAGAAAGAGTCTATCCTACGGGAATTATTTGGTGTACCACTTGAAGAAGGACAGCTGAACCTGACAGGAATAGCTGTTTCCTAACCTTCCTTTTTTTGCTTATATCTCCCATTTCAGTACTTCCAAACGATTTTAATGGAATTTTTGCAACTCTTACAAGAAAAAGCTTGCATTAATTCCATGTTAGCACTTAAAATAGTAGGAACTCGAAGAGTCTGAAGAAGTTCTCACACCTGACATTCACAATTCGGTGAATAAATGCAAAATGAAAGATCATGGGTTGTTACTGTGTACAATAATGTTACTCACACCAGTGACATCGAAAGTCGGTGGATAAATGAGAAGTGAGCACCTTGTTCATGGGTTCAGATCATGGTTTAGTGTTCGAACCTGGGGATAAACACTGGATTGCGCTCATCCTCTGACATGACAAATCCTCAACCCACAAAATTGAACCAGGAAAAAACTCTTTCAAGCTCCACACTGTACTGCGATAGCAAGACATTTAAGGACATCTCACCATTGATTACTGATGATCACCGCAGGTGAGTGAATGGAAGACATTGAAATGTACAAGAAAATGCTGGAAATCAGAAAATTCGAGGAAAAAGTCTACGACCTCTTCACGCAGAACCTGGTACCGGGCACCATGCACCTGTACACGGGAGAGGAAGCCACTGCCGTGGGTGTGTGCGCAGCTTTGGACCTCACCGATTTTATCACGTCTACTCACAGAGGGCACGGCCACTGTATTGCCAAGGGGGCCTCTTTGAAGAAGATGATGGCAGAGCTCTTTGGGAAGAGAACGGGTTACTGCAAGGGGAAGGGAGGTAGTATGCACATTACAGACAACAGCATTGGCATGTTGGGAGCAAATGCAGTCGTAGGAGGTGCCATTCCTATAGCGGTCGGGGCGGGGCTGTCCTGCAAACTGAAATATCCGGGACGGATCACTGTCTGTTTCTTTGGAGACGGGGCTTCTAACCAGGGCACATTCCACGAGGGGATCAACCTGGCTGCAGTCTGGGATCTGCCCGTTGTATTCGTGTGCGAGAACAACCTGTACGCTATGGGGACGAGGCAATCTATGGTGATGAAAATTCAAAATATCTCCGAAAGGGCTGCAGGCTACGGCATACCTGGGGTGACGGTGGATGGAAACGATGTTCTGGCCGTGTATGAGGCAGCAAAAAAGGCAGTCTCCAGGGCTCGAAAAGGGGAGGGACCGACGTTGCTGGAGTGCAAGACCTACCGGCATAGGGGTCACTCTCGGTTTGACCCTGCCACGTACAGGCCAGAAGATGAAGTGGCAGTGTGGCTGAACAGGGACCCTGTGGGGGTCTTCAAGAAAAAATTGCTGGACAAAGGGATACCAGAAGAGTTTTTCCAGAAAATTGAGGATCAGGTGGATAGAGAAATTGAGGAAGCAGTGGATTTTGCCATGAACAGTCCTTTACCTGCACCTGAAGAGGCTTTAGATGACGTCTGGGTGGTAGAATGAAAGAGATCACCGTAGTGGAGGCTTTGAATGAAGCTTTACGGGAGGAAATGTACAGAGATGAGAACGTCATCTTGTTAGGAGAGGACATTGGGAAGTACTGGCACGGAGCCTTTAAGGTGACCAAGGGATTGGAAGAGGAATTTGGACCAGAAAGGGTGAGAGACACGCCCATATCTGAGAACGCCATCATTGGATGCGCCGTCGGTGCTGCCATGACGGGATTGCGCCCTGTGGCGGAGATCATGTTCGGAGATTTGGTGGCTTTAGCCATGGACCAGATTTGCAACCAGGCGGCCAAGATGCGGTACATGTCAGGAGGACAGGTAAAGGTACCTCTGGTGGTGAGGACACCCTTTGGAGCAGGGGGTTCGTACGCCTCTCATCACTCACAGAGTTTAGAGGCGTGGTTTGTTCACATACCGGGGTTGAAGGTGGTGCAGCCCTCGAACGCGTACGATGCCAAGGGGTTGCTCAAATCTGCTGTACGAGATGATGACCCCGTCGTCTTCTGTGAGCACAAGTTTCTGTACAACGTAAAGAGTGCCATACCTGAAGAGGAATACACAGTCCCCCTGGGAAAGGCACGAATTATTAGAGAAGGGAGTGATGTCACGATCATTGCCACCTCTTTAATGGTTATGCGCGCTTTGAAAGCAGCTGAAGAACTGAAAAATGAGGGCATTTCCTGCGAGGTGGTAGACCCACGGACGTTGAGGCCTTTAGATGAGGAAACTGTATGCAGGTCAGCCAAAAAAACAGGGAGAGCCTTGATCGTTCATGAGGCCTGCGATACGGGGGGTATATCTGGGGAGATTACGAAAGCTTTGGTGAGGGGAGCTTTCTACCATCTGGATGCTGTGAAGGTTTTAGCTGGAAAAGATGCACCCATTCCCTTTTCACCGGTGATGGAGAAATGGGTTGCACCAGATGAGGAAGGAATAAAGAAAGCAGTGAAGGAGATTTTATGAAAATGGTAATGCCAAAAATGGGAATGACCATGGAGGAAGGCACCATCGTGGAGTGGAAGAAGAGAGATGGGGACTACGTGAAGAAAGGAGAGGTCATCCTGGAGATCATGACCAACAAGGTGAACATGGATTTGGAAGCGCCTGCTTCTGGCTATCTGAAAATTTCAAGGCGCGCTGATGAGGCTGTACCTGTGGGAGAAGCGATTGCTGATATTGAGGAATCTTTAGAAGAAGGAGTGGCGAAACCTGCTGGAGAAGTAGTTCCAGTGAGTGTTACACCTATTACACCAGTTCCTAAAGTACCTGTATCTGTTACACCTGGAGCAAGAGAGTTCCCCATGAAACCTGTGACTGAGTCTGAGATTTCAGAGAAAAGGGTTCCTGCATCGCCGCGAGCTCGATTGCTCGCTGAGGAGAACAGAATCCCCTTAGATAGTGTTACAGGAACGGGACCTGGTGGTGCTGTTACAGAAAAAGATGTTTTGGAAATGATTGAAAGAAAGGCGGTCCCAACCACAGTGTCTGAGGAATTTGAATCAGGAGGAGTCTCCCCTCTGGCAGAACGGATTGCCCGCCAAAGAGGAGTTGATCTCACCAAGGTGAGAGGAACAGGAATAGGTGGGAAGATCACCAAAGAGGATGTCATGACCTATCTTGAGGGCCGTAGACCGGAGATAAGGCCGGAAGAAAAACCACGGATTCAAGAAACGCCTGAAGTAAAAAGACCACCAGTCGTTACAGAGACGAGAGTACCTGAACCTTCCAGGATGCCTGAAACGAGAATACTCGAGCCCACGCCTCGTACAGAGCCGGTCAAACCGGTACTCGCACCAGAACGTATTCCCTCTGAACCAGAAAAGGGCACCCATGGCATCCCCCTGAGAGGAATACGAAAACTCACTGCAGAGAGAATGCTCAAGAGCAAGAAAGAGGCACCTCACCTCACTCTGGGCATGGAAGTGGACATGACTGAGGCCTCAAAGCTCAAGGACTCTCTCACTGTCACCTACACTGACATCGTGGTGAAAGCTGCTGCCCTGGCCTTAAAAAAGCACCCCATGTTAAACTCCACCTTGAAAGAAGACAGGATCGTCTTACGGGAGACCATCAACATCGGAATTGCAGTGGCCAGGGGAGAAGATCTCTTAGTCCCTGTCATCCACAATGCTGACAAGCTTTCTCTTAGAGAAATCTCCCGACTGACAAAAGACATCATCGACAGGACGAAGAGTGACAAACTCACTGACAAAGACGTCTTGGACGGCACCTTTACCCTATCCAATTTGGGTATGTACGACATTGACTTCTTCACCCCCATTATCAACCCCCCCGAAGCCGCTATTCTGGGTGTGGGAAAAATTGAGAAGAAACCGGTGATCGTAGAAGACAAAATAGAGATCAGGTGGAGAGTAACACTTTCATTGAGCTTTGATCATAGAATCATTAATGGGATGCCTGCTTCTCTTTTCTTGAAAGAGATCAAAGATTTACTGGAGCATCCCTACAAACTGCTGGTGGAGGGAGAACAATGATTACCATTATCGGAGGAGGTCCGGGAGGGCACACTGCTGCCGTGAGGGCGGCCCAGTTGGGAGCAGAGGTCACCTTGATAGAGAAAGATGAAGTGGGGGGCACCTGCCTGAACTGGGGGTGTATCCCTTCCAAGGTTTTCTTACAAGGGAGTGGCCTCTTTTCGCAGGTGAAGCTTGGTGAGTCCTACGGCGTTTCTGCCAGACCCTCACCCTTTGACATGCGGAAGCTAGTGGAGAAGAAAAATGAGATCAAACAGTCATTAGTAGCAGGGTTGAAGAATGTCATTCGCTCTTACGGGATTCGCATGGTGCACGGGGAGGGCCGTGTCTTAGACGGGAACACGGTACAGGTCGGGGATGAGAAAATTCTTTCTGAAAAAATTATTGTAGCCACAGGGTCAGCACCCGACATCCCGCACCTGTTTGAGGAGCTCGTGATCACGTATAAGGACACTTTCCAGTTAAACTATTTGCCCCGCAGTGTCCTCATCGTCTATGGGGGTGTCTTTTCTGTGGAAGTTGCCTGGTTCTTCAGCGAGTTGGGGTCTCAGGTGACCATGTTGACTGCTGGGTTACTGGAGAGAGAGTTCGAAGACATTGAAGGCAGGATCGACTCGTCCCTGAAAAGCCGCGGAGTCAAAAATATACAGGGAAGGATTACCTCCATCAAGAAGGGTGGAGAACAGAAAGTGGTGGAAATCGGAAAGGAGGAAGTCATGGTAGAGGAAGTCATATGGATGAAGAGGAAACCACTCATGGATGCACTGCCTCAGGACCTTTTGAAAGAGCCCATTCAAGTCAATGAACACATGCAGACGAAGATTCCTTCTCTGTATGCAGTAGGGGATATTACGGGGAGCTTTACAGCAGGTGATGCCATGGCTCAAGGAATCGTTTCAGCAGAGCACGCACTGGGTAGAACCTCGGTCTACAATTGGAGGTTAATCCCCAAGGTCATCTACGCCCCTGAGGCAGCGGTGGTAGGGTTAACGGAAAAGGAGGCAGCAAAACAGGGTTACGACGTGGTGAAGGGGTCATTCCCCTTTGGGGCTTCAGGGAGGGCCCAGACCATAGGTGCTCTCCAGGGGAAGGTGACCATACTCTCAGACAAAAATTACAAAGAGATTCTGGGAGCATCGATCCACGGGAAAGGAGCTTCAGAGTTAATCCATGTTATCTCCTTTGCTATGTCAATGGAAGCAACCCTGGATGAGCTTTCCAATTTGTTGTGCGCTCATCCTACCATGACAGAAATGATTAAAGATGCGAGTCTGGAGGGTTATGGTAATGCGTTCAATCTGCCTAGAAAGTGAAGTGAGATTCCTGTACCAGCACGGGAGTCCAATCATGTGTTTAGCAGTAGAGGAAGCTGTAGCCCGGTGCGGGATGACGACAGTAAGAGTGTGGACAACCTCCAAATGTGTGGTCGTGGGGCGGTTCCAGGACATTGAAAAGGAGGTGGATGTAGAATTTTGCCTAGAGAATGGCATTGTCATTTTGAGGAGATTTACGGGCGGTGGAGCTGTTTTCCTTGACGAGGGTGTCGCCTGTTTATCTTTTTGCTTACCTCTAGCACCCAACCCACTGGATATCTTTCATGATTTAAGTTTGAGCGTGGCTCAAATGGTAGGTGCTGAAATTGACGAGAAAAACAGCCTCTTCATCGGAGGAAAGAAAGTTTCAGGGGCTGCCAGCTGCAAGAAGTGGGGTTCACTCTTTCACCACATGACTGTACTGGTGCAGTGTAACCTGGATTTCATGAAAGGGTTGACACCACATGAGAACCAAGGGAGTAAGACTGCCAGCACTTTTTGTGAGGTGACCAACGTAGAGAGGAACATGAAGGTGTTTCTGTATGATCTTGCAAAGAATCTTCAGGAAAAGTTTAAGGTTACCTTCAAACAGGGAAAACTCTCAGAAAGAGAACTTGGGCTGGCTGATCGATTGATGAGGGAGAAATATACGAAAAAAGAGTGGAATTTTGACGCCTTTGACCCTTTCTGAGTAGGTGCCATTCACGAGAATAAGGAAGTTCGGAACCCTCATGCTATGGAGGGAATGTTCTTTTTACTTCATACACCGATAAGTTTATAAAGGATGAAAACTCAATAAAGACAGATAAAGCTGCGATACTGCCAACCTACCTTCTCTTTCTTTTTTTTTCTTTTCAAGGGTTAAAGTAAAAGAAGAGCAAAAAAAAGAGAAAGAAACTTATATATCGTAACCCAGAAAGTAAAGAAGGACGATGATAAAGACTCCTATGACTCCTCCTATAGCGGTGAGGGCGATGTCCCAGAGACCGATTCTCAATCCAGGAACGACACCAAGCCATTTGAGAATGACCAGTAAGATGAGGCCAATGATGGTGTTCACCGCTAGGTACTTTATGGCTTTGCTCACAAGGTAGATGACCACGATGATGATGGCGACGAGAATTAAGGCGGCTATTGCTGTCAAGACTAGTGGCATAAATGAGAGTGGAAGAGGTTCTTTATAAAGATTTCGAGTGAAGAGTGAAGTGAAGTGAAGTGAAGTGAAGTGAAGTGAAGTGAAGTGAAGTGAAGTGAAGTGAAGTGAAGTGAAGTGAAGTGAAGTGAAGTGAAGTGAAGTGAAGTGAAGATCTGACTAGGGTGACATGTATTCCACGAAAAGGAGGGTATCACTCAGAATGAAGTATTTAAATTGTGCATTCCAATTTCACGTATGTCAACTCTTGTGGAAGAAATTGTCTCTGAGCATGCAAAAATGCCAGTGGAGGCAGGGGATGAAATTGAAGAACTTCCTGTGGATAAGTTATTGATCAATGATGTGGCAGCTGTCCAGTTAATTGAGTTGTACAAGAAAATTGAAGGATTGAACCCACATCCCTTTGATCCCTCTTCCGTGTTTGTGGTTTTAGACCATGTAGTCCCACCCTGTGATGCTGTGATTGCTGATAACCTGTCCATCACTAAGAAATTCGCTCGCACGCTAAATCTGAGGCTATTTAAAGAAGGTGAGGGTATAGAGCACGTTTTACTGTCTGAATATAACCTTGTCAACCCGAGAGAGATTTTATTGGGGACAGATTCTCATACATGCACCAATGGAGCTGTAGGCTGTTTTGCTTTTGGGATTGGGATAACAGATGCGTTGTTCGTTTTATTCACCGGGAAATTCTATAACTTTATCGTCCCTGAGACTGTCCTTGTTGAGTGTTCTGGTCATTTGAAAAAAGGGGTGTGCGCCAAAGACGTCATTCTGTACCTTCTTTCACAGTTAGACCAGAAGAAAGTGATGGACAAAGTGCTCGAGTTCACAGGGGAGGTACGGACCATGTCTTTGGATGAAAAGAGCACCATATGTAATATGACCACAGAAATCAGCGCCAAAACTGCCATAATCTCCTCACAGAAAGAAAATGAGGGCAAATATGAAGACAAATTTACGTTTGACTTGCGTTCTGTAGTCCCGTACGTGGCTGTACCTTTTTCTCCCTTGAAGGGGAGACCAGTTTCTGAGGTCGATGCAGAGATTACGAAAGCTTTTCTGGGTTCGTGTACCAATTCTCGGTTCACTGATCTGGAGGTGGCTGCCCGTGTTCTGAAAAAGAGAAAGGTGAGTGAGAAGGTTGATTTGTACGTGGTCCCAGGGTCAAGGAGAATATATGAGAAGATCTCAAAAACAGGGATCTTGGACATATTCCTGGAGGCTGGAGCTGTCATGCTCCCTCCTAACTGCGCTGCGTGCTTTGGCAGGCACATGGGCGTTTTGGGTCCTGACGATGTGTGTATTTCTTCTGGAAACAGAAACTTCATGGGGAGGATGGGTTCTGAAGAGGCGAAGGTGTACTTGGGGTCGCCTGCCACGGTGGCAGCTTCTGCAGTGACAGGGAAGGTTACTGATCCAAGGAGGTTTTTACATGAAGATTGAAGGGGCAGCTTTGAAACTGGGGAACGATGTGGATACAGATGTGATTATCCCCACATTTGCCTTGCAGAAGTCAAGAGATCCTCAGATTTTTGCTGAATATGCTTTCTACCATACGATTCCCCATTTCAGAGAGAGAAAGGAGAAAATTCTGGTTGCTGGTAGGAATTTTGGGTGTGGGTCATCGAGAGAGGAGGCAGTGTTTGCTTTGGTGTATGCGGGTGTGAAAGCTGTGCTGGCTGAGTCATTTGCCCCCATTTTTAGGAGGAATGCGTTCAATAATGCCTTGCCGTGCATTGAGATTGAGACTGCAGAGATTTTGGAAAATGATTTTCTGGAGATAGATGTTGAGAAGAGGACCGTTTATGACAGAACACAGGGGTGGGAGGCTGTGTTTAGGCTTTCACCTGCTGAGGAGACGTTGATTGCGGAGGGGGGGCTCTTGAATGTGTTGAAGAAAAGGTTGAACATGTTTTCAGGATGATGTCAGAATCTTGAATGGAACGTGTATAAACTGCACACAAGATGTTTATAAGCCATGAACATGAGTGAACTGCTATCGACGAAACAAAGAGTAAGAATCAGAATCTATCTTATACAAAAGGGAACAGATTTCCGTGAGTGGAGTAGCTCATGGTCTAAAGGTGAGTAAAGGGTTGCGTGACAAGATATGGTTACTGGGTAGGATCTAGAGGAATTAGAGAGAGATCTGGAGAGATTTTAATGCTTGTTATTGCTGAACAAAGAAATGGTATATAATATCGTAAATATTTTGTTAGTCTACTGAATAATCCTGAAAGCTGATTATTCAACAATTCAAGAAAAAAGATAGAATAAAATGAAAAACCCAAGTCTGCATTTCAGAATCCTGAGTCATTACATTCTATCCCCTTCTATGACCAAGGAGCAGTACCGCCAGAACAGGTTCCATGATTCAGGAAGAAGAAAAAATTGACAGAGCTGAGGCTGTACGCAGACTTCTCAGCAGAGCTATCTCTGAATGGAAAAAAGAAAAAGCATTAAGTCTTTTGAAAGACCACAAAATCACCATACGTACGGCTGCCTCCATGGCAGATGTAACATACATAGAAATGCTGGAACTAGCACAAGATATAGATACTGGATACGATCTGGGGGAATTAGAGAGAGATCTGGAGAGATTTTAATGCTCGTTGTTGATTCTTGTGTGCTCATACATTTGTCCAGAATAGGAAAGCTTGATGTGCTCAAAGTAGATGAATGCTGTACGACAGATGATGTTTATAGAGAAACAGTGATTGAAGGTTACAGAGGAAAATCCCAGATAAATGAAGCTTTTGAGAAATGGCTCATTAGGAAAAACGTGGATATCAGCAGTGCTTCCGAAATAGCAAGAAAAGAAGGAATTGAAGTGGCAGACGCTACACTCATTTTACTGGCTGAACACACCAATGGCACACTCCTTACAAATGGCAAGGCTTTGATGATCCTAGCACGCTCGAGAGGCATACCCTGTTTATGGTTAACATCATTTCTGTTGAAACTCTGTAATGATAAGAAAATTAAGAAAGAGGAAGCTTTAGAAATCCTTTATGAGCTATTGCAGTCAGGATTGAACATTGAGGCCAAAATCTATGCCATTTTAGAGAAGAAGTTTAGCATGGAATAACTTGGCTAAAAACAATTAGACTATCCACGGAGGAGGTCATTTCCTCCCTATCGCAGAAAAACAGGGAACAAAAGAAAAAGCTAAGTCATCTCTGATCAACTCAATTTCTTTTTGTTTATGTTCCTCTATCTTTTTTGCATCCCATCCATATTCGGAGAGTTTCTTTTCTGTCCAAGTGAAATTCTTTAAAAATTCCTCTACCCTTTCTTCAGGACTCTTATCTTCAGTTTTGAAGTCATCAAAGACATTAAATAATCCAATATCTGTCTTCAATCCAGCTTTAGTAAAAAAATACCGTAATTTGCGACCAGTCTGCATTTCAACCCCTATATCTTCAAAAAATTTGTTAAAGACAGATGTTGCCTCGTTCTCCGGGTAATTCAGTGTACCCTCATAATCAGGTTCCATGGTGGCCAGGACGATGCCCTCTTTTTTGGTTACTCTGGCCATCTCACAGACTGCTTCTTGCTGCTGGGTTATGTGGGTGAGTACAATGTTGAACACCACTAAGTCAAAAGTGCTGTCTTTAAAGGGTAAATGCAGCACATCTGTTCGCACTACAGGTACACGCTCGGAGAGGAGAGATTTTGCATAGGCGAGTTTTTTATCATCAATGTCAACACCTGTGATGTGACCCTCAGTTAAAGAGGCAATGTCTCCGGTAACTGCCCCTGTCCCGCACCCAATATCTAAGATTTCCTTCTTATTCTGTATATCGACCTTTGCGTAGAGGTTGTGCCTGTACTCTTTCGTGTAGTCGGCCTGTTTTTTTAAGATTTCTGCCCATCTTTCAGGGGTGTGGATATCTTGTCGTGACATGACCTGTTGTTGTGACGAGCTCTTTTAACTTTTACTGAACCCCTTCTTTTCTTTCTCTCATAAGATACTGAATGAAACCAAGTGACAAAGAGGTGGCACCCCCTCTGCCAATGTGGTTTTCATGGAAGGTTATTTCAATTTCTTCTGAGAAAAGAACTAATCGAATTGACACTAGCTTCGAAACTCGGTGGATAAAAGATGATATAGACCAACATATATTCTTTCACATTGTGGGTTTGGATAGGAGTTATGGTATCTCAAAAGATTATTTCACCTGTGCTGTCATATTGGTAAGTTAAGAAGTAACCCTGTCCAGAAGGACCACCTGCTGCAGTCTTTAATCTATTCAAGGGATCAAAGGTGTAATCCCACTGTTCTTTGATGACCTGATCAACATCTTGGTTTTTCATTTGCAGAATGTTACCAACAGCATCATAGGTATAGGTTAGATTGAGAAGATCGCTCCCATTTTTCGTCGTTTTAATCTGTGTTGGTCTTCCCCGTATATCGTACATGTAGTCCGTGAGAATGTTATTCTGGTATGAAATCTGTTCTAATTGAGAGTTGTCATCCCATGAGAATTGTGCATACCCGTTTACAGAGGTTAGTCTGTTCAGGTTATCATAGCCATAGGTTATGACGGTACCATCAGGGTAGGAAAGAGAAATTACGTTAGAAGCTGCATCATACTCGTAGGAAGTGGTATAATTGACTTCATCTATAGTTTTGATCTCTGATACGAGTCTATTTCGTGAATCGTATACGTACGAGGCAGAACTCTGTGGGTCCTCCATTGCAATCCTGTTCCCATTTTCATCGTACGTGAAGGTGACAGAAGAATCAGGGTATTCCACGCGTATTGTCTGCTCATTCCCTCTCAATCCTTCACTTCCAGTATTTTCAACAAGAGCTTGAAGATCTCCCTCCCCTTTTCAGTTAATTCGTACCACTCACGCCTGGGATTTCTCACCTGATGGTGCACAATCAAATGGTATTCAATGAGGGCATTGAGTCGCATGTTAAGTGTGTGGGTGTTTATCGATTGACGGAAGTCCAGGTAGGATCTTATTACCTTTCAGTGCTTTCTCATACTTCGAGAGAATAAATCCTCCTGAGAGCGCAACTAAAAGCAATAATACTATGACTATTTGATGTGTTTCGTACGAAACCCGGTGAATTGCAAAAGAATCAGCATAGCAAAGAGCAATCACTAGCAATGTACTCAGTAACCATGGCAGATATCGCTTCTTTCCACGGAGATTTTGTGTGTGAGATAACAAGATTTCCCTCAGCTGATCTTTCTTTTTTCCAATTCATACTACGACCTTCTTTCATTTTGCCACATACTTCTCAATAGCAACTATTCTGATTCACTTGCTATATACAATCTATCCATTGAATAGACAAGATCTAACGATTCAATTTTGCCATCTGATAGGTAGTCTGCAATATGGGTTCTTATTGCTTCCAAGTATCTCCATTTCCCATGTAGTAAACATGAAAAAGTAACTTGTTCACGGCTAGGTCCTTTCTCTCTCAGTTGCGTGGGCAATCTTCTTTCCTTGGATTCTGCCAAGGAACGCCATTCTGATTCATTCACTATGCGTAGATGCTCCTTTGAATAGACTAGGTCAATGAGCTCTACATGATTGCTACTAATGTAGGTTTTCTGAATGTATTCTTCTATATCTTCCAGATATCTGATTTCTCCTCGTAAGACAAGTCCGAGATTAAAGTGTTCTCGGGAGAGTTTTCTAACATCGAACACAAAGCATATAATAGCAACTATGAAGAGTGCACCACTCATAATCTTTAGCGCATCACTTTCTGTTATTAGGGCAAACAGCCAAAATGCAAAAAACCAACCTGCAATAATAGAGAATTTCCTTGAATTTCTCTTATCCCCCTTAGAGAGTCCTGGAAAAGTCATCATATCTGCAATATAGAGAAAAAAAAGAGCAGCAGCGCAAACAATTAAACCTGCACCAATACTCAGAGAAGAATTCATGAGTGAGTACAAAACACAAAACACTACTATTAACACTGCATTTGCATGCTTGATCACTTCAACTGGATTCTTTTTCATAGTTTATCACCTCTAACTGTGAAGTTCATCGGAATTGCTCTCCTCATAGATATTTACTACAATAGACGGCACATGCACAATCTAGGTCTATCAAAGTATGGTTAATGTCGTCGATAAGATCTTCCACTGTTGCATCAGTCAGTAACCCAAAATAGAGCCCACATATTAACGCACCAAGAGCTGCACATCCTATCTCAAAAGGAGGTGGGAGAGGACATATGAGTGCGGCAATAATCGCACAGAAAAGTCCATAGCCAACTGCAACGCCAAATTTTGCAAGCCGTAACTGCTTCTTTAATATTATAAGGGGCTTGATCAAAGGGCTTTCTGCACAGTCACAGTTCTGGCAATCTTCTTCTCTGGGTCCAGTCACATCAGTTGTTCCTGAACCATTTTCCTCAGTTCCTCCAGATTTATTTGGATCAGGATCTGCTGGTGCGTTATTCTGGCGCTTTTGGTCAAGTAATTCCTGGCATTCAGGGTCAACACACTCCCACCAGAGCCCTGTGGGGTCTTTGTATCTGAGTGGATTGTTGAGAGCGTAGCTAAATCGATCGAACTGTAGAGGAGTTGTTAACCACTGCCCACAGGTTTCCGAAGTCTCTAAGACTCTGGGATCATCTGGTAATGATGTGTAGGGATCACGTGGTAAGAATCTCCCTGTCTCTGGGTCGTAGTAGCGGGCCATGAAGTAGTAGAGGCCAGTGGTATCTCTTTCCTTTCCCGTGAAGAGGTAGGACTCTGGAACACCTGTAGAGGCGTGACAGCCAAAGGGAGAGTAAGTCACTGAAGTCAGAGGGCTGCCATTTTCGTCTGTGACCATCCTGGTGGAGCCCAAGTGGTCTGTGGTGTAGTAGAATACATTGGTTTCACCATTCACTGTGGTTCTCTTTGCAATTCTCCCTGAGGGGCCATACACGTAGAGCGCTGTGCCTGTCATGGTTTCCTCGTAGAGGACGTTTGCACCTGAATATATATAGGTTGTCGTCACGTACTGCTGGAGATCTTGAGACCATTCCGTTTTCTTCACCCTTCTCCCTTCGCCATCATACACGTATGAGCTGAAGGCCTGGCCATCTTTGTCCACCTGGGTCAACCGATTAGCTTTGTCGTATTGGTACACCCATTGAGATTCTGCAGATTTCGTTAACGTGTTCCCGTTCAAGTCATAGGTGAAATTCTTCTCTCCTGCAGATACCAGGAGATCGTAATCATACACATACGATGTGATCTCGCCATTCTCCGTGACAGACAATCGTTTTTTCGAGTCATAGGTGTAGGATATTGTCCCAAATCCATTTGAGGCTGAGATCAGTCTATCCAGATCATCGTACGAGTATACCTCGGTAGAGGTGATCCATTCTTGACCTGCTGTCAAGAAGTTGTTCTCAATCTGAGTAATATTCCCTGCACCATTATACGAGTAGGTCAGATTCAGTAGATCATTGGCGGTGTAAGCATGGATATTCTGAATTCTCCCCCTCCCATTATATCCAAAATCGGTCGTTACCCCGTTTGAGGAAAGAATTTTCTCAAGGTTACCATCCGGGAAGTAAGTGAAGGAGGCATAATTCTGAATAGTTTCTAACTGGGAAAGAGAATACGAATACTGGACTGTTGTACTGTCAGGGTATGTTACCTGCGTCACATTACCTGCAGGATCGTACGCGTAGTGAAGTACGTAAGACGTTCCATCAATGACAGTTGTCACCTGGGTTAGCCTGTTCCTCTCATTGTGGACATACATAGAAGATACAGCAGGGGTGACCATTGACACTCTATTCCCCGCCAAATCGTAGGTGAAAGCAACAGATGTGTCTCCATAGTTGATGGACGTTAATCTGGACAGGGCATCGTACTCGTAGGTGATGTGGTTACCATTCTGGTCAATGCGTTCTATAACATTTCCCGTGTTGTCGTACGTGAAGTGTTGCTCAGTTAAATCTGGATAAAAGACATCCGTCAGTCCAAAGGGTGAATCATAAAGGTAGGTCGTACTGTTTTGCTCAGGATCTATCATCTGGGTTAAATTCCCTCTTCATCGTACTGGTACTCGGTGAGGTAGTAACTCGTTCCATTGTATTCTTTTACTGCTACGAGGTTACCCCTCCAGTTGAACGCGTACACCTTTTGGTGCTGATTTTCATCTGTTATCGTGACAGTGAAAGTCATGTCGTCATATTCTAGAGTTCTGAACGTTAAATCTGGGTTAATGGTTTTTGTCATCCTCCCCAGTGCATCATACTCATACTGGTACACTCTTAAGAGAGGATCAGTCACCTTTGAAGGTTTGCCCAGGTAGTTGCACTCATAAGTCCACACACTCCACACCGCAGCATTCTTGTAGGTCTCTGTTTTGACCATCCTCCCCAAACCGTCGTAGTACCTCATGGTTTTCTCATCATTCTCATTGAAGAGGGTAACGATATTATTGACATCATCATAGATGATCTCGTACTCTGCTCTTTCGAGCTCGCCAAAAACTAAGGGGTAGATAACTTTGGTCAGTCTTCCCACTGCATCGTACTCGTAATTCGTGACAGATCCGCAGGCACAGATCCTGGAGGTGCTCTGTCCAGTCTGAAAGTCGTAGGTTGCAGAGGTAGTGACTGGCTGGCCATTCACGATATTTGTTTTGGAAGTGAGGTATGCGTACTGGTACTGAGGGGAGTATCCATAAGTTGTGGTGTGACCTTCAGCATCCGTGGCAGAGGTCAGGTTCCCATATGTATCGTGAGTGTAAGTGGTCACGTACTGCTGTGGAGAGGCACCCTGATTGAGGTACAAGGTCCATTCCAGTTTCGTGGAGTACGTGTTGGAATCACGGAATTGTAACGTATTGACGCCCTGGACGAATTGATCAGCCGATATGGTGATAGAAGTG
>JADDYB010000013.1_pt1 | contig 52059 bp, 43 predicted proteins | sample 8641941 | NCBI WGS metagenome assembly JADDYB01 (sample SAMN16275377, study PRJNA637457) | freshwater sediment metagenome | isolation source: Lake Kineret sediment | place: Israel: Lake Kineret | collected 2013
GTTCCTTGGCAACACCTAAAGATTTAAGTAACCCCAGCTCCCAGTCGTAGGTGCGCACGCTTCCCCGGCCGAACCCGTTTTCCGGACCGGAAAAGGCGGGATTGGGATACGAATGGGACGCCCAGCCGTCGATATTGGTGAACACTTCCGGATTAGCAGCAAGCATTCTTTTTAGGAATGCCGTCTCGTCCATTGTTTGTTTGGAGTTTGTTGCCGAAGCATCAAGGCCGGCCGAAAAAACGAAATAGTCGGAGGATACCTCCTTAAGCTTGGCGGAAAATTCCGTAAGGTAGGCAGCATATTCTTCCGGGTTTAACTCCCCTCCCCATTCTTTGGCGTGGTTGGGTTCGTTGCCGATGACGACGTAGCGGTTTTTGACGACCCAGTTTAAAGAATTAAAAAAGCTGACCCAGCCGTCAATGTCTCCCAAGCTTGGCTTTTCCCAGATATCTCCCAAAGGCCTGGTGGCGACTCGGACAATTGGAATCAGGTGTAGCCTGCGGGCTTTATCGAAGACTTCCTGCCAACGCCTAGTGTCTCTTTGCGTTTGACTGATGACAAAGGTGACGTACCCCCAATCCCCGCCCGAGGAATTGACTAGCCTGGCGGCATCTTCCAAATCCACCGGGTCGATGATGTGGATGCCGAAACGGTTATTGGTAACGGAGGTTGGGTTGTTTACTGCCTCGGCTTTGGCGGCAAAGGCAAAAAACAATAGCAGGGTAAGAATAAAAGCGTAAATAAGGCGCATCGGGATAATTTTAACAGATGGAAGGGTAAAAACCTGTCGGGGAGGGCGGACTCGAACCGCCGGCCTCGCGCTCCCAAAGCGCGCACTCTAGCCAACTGAGCTACTCCCCGTTTTGTGGGCTGGGCGGGACTCGAACCCACACGAGATGTTATCTCACACGCTCTTAAGGCGTGCGCGTATACCATTTCGCCACCAGCCCTTGGTAGATTTTATGTTACGACCTCTGTGCGTCGGCTGCAAGCTATGACAATTAGGGCAAAGAATTCTTAGGTTCTGCAGCCTGTTGTCCTTGCTATCTCCATTAATATGGTCAAGTTCCAGCGGGATTCTGCCATCAAGAGCTTTTTCAGACCAACCACAAAGTTCACACTTCTTGCTTTTTAGACCTTCCTTAAAAAGCCTAGACTTTAATTTATAACTTTGAAAATAATTATGTTTTGTAAGAACTTCGGACAGTAATAGTTTTGGTCTAAAAGGCATTTTAATACCTTTATTCCAAGCTCTTCCTTTAAAGTGCCTAACGTCAATTTGATATAAAACTAAATATTTTTTAATTTGCGAATAATTACCACCTGCTTCTTTTAATCCTAACTTCGCCAATATCTGTCTTATGCTTAGGGACTCATTAGCTGCTCTCTTCAGTTGAAATATTGACCATTTCCTTGGCCTCATACACAAACATTAGCATATGGCAGTCGTTAAAGGGTATACCGAATTGTGCGTATACCTTCTTATCAACGTGTATATTTTACTACGTAGGGCTACTCATTGACAAACTTACATCTGAATTAGATACTCAAAGTGAAAAGGGGGTGAAAAAAATGAGAAAACCTGTGTCTTTAATCGCTTTTTGGATCGTCAACTCTCTCCTTGTCTATCTGGCCACCCGGCTCATGCCCGCAAACTACGTTCTGGGAAATGTCCGACATTCGGTTCTATCCGGAGCCATCGTGGCCGGGTTTGTCTGGACGGCTTTGGTTTGGATTTTCAAGAAAGCCCTCAAGAATTTCAAAGCCAGAATGGCCCAAAATCAAGGGAGAATCCTTTTCTATATCGCCGTCAACTTTGTGGTGGTTTGGGTCGTGGCCCGATTTGCTCCCTACACCGGCTTCGGACTGACCAGCTTTGTTTGGGCCTTTGTTTTGGGATTGGCCGGCTCGATCGTTCATTTCGGCATTTGGAAATTGGCCAAGAGAATCAAATAAGCCAAGAAGTAACTTCTTCGAAGGAAAGTCTTCCGGAAGATGTCTTGTGCCCCTGGGAGGAATTGAACCTCCATGTCGCCCTTAGAAGGGGCGCGCTCTATCCGTTGAGCTACAGGGGCTGGGAGCGGGAAACGGGATTTGGACCCGCGACCTTCTCGTTGGCAACGAGACGCTCTACCACTGAGCTATTCCCGCTTGGTGCTGGGAGTGTGAGTCGAACACACATCTGATCTTCTTCAGAGACCCGCCGTGACCACCTTGGCTATCCCAGCATGTGTACGTAGTCTGTGGCAGTTTGCACAGACAATATCGCACTTTTTAATTTCCTTAATTATTTTTTTAAGGGACCATCCGCGCGCCACCATTGTCGCCACTTCACGTAGCTTTATCTCCCCTGCCCGATGATCAAAATCCATGACACAGGTCGGATATCTTTTGCCACAGTCTTGGCAGGGTCTATTCTTCAGTTTCCTTAAGAACTCTTTGCAATCTTCTCGATATTTATGTCTTCTAGTAAGGGCCAACTTAAGTTGTCTTTCTCTGTTGAGATGATAGTAATTTCTCCCTCTCGCCTTCATACAGTCTTTGCACTTTTCGTAGTATTCCCCGGCGCGAGGTCCCCTTTTCCTTTTATAAAATTCGGTTAATCTTTTTTTAACTAAACATTTCGGGCAGAACTTCATAATTTCATTATGATAACTACCCGAAATAAAGTCAAACATTACCCGAACTATATCCGAATATAAATGTACATATTCTTTACGGTTTAATTGTGGTCGCTGAGGGTCTCGAACCCCCGACCTTGCGGATGTAAACCGCACGCTCTAACCAACTGAGCTAAGCGACCTGGTGCGGGGAAGAGGACTCGAACCTCCAAGGATTGCTCCACAGCCTCCTCAAGACTGCGCGTCTACCAATTTCGCCATCCCCGCAAGGTGCAGATGAGAGGACTTGAACCTCTACGAGCGTTAAGCTCATACGGCTCTGAACCGTACGCGTCTACCATTCCGCCACATCTGCGCTTAAGGCCATATTATATCAAAAAAGGTTAAACAAATCTTAACTGCAGGCCTTCCACGACTTTGGTGGAAAGAGGCACTTCCTGGCCGGGAAATTGGGCCGGCGCACCCCAAATTCTGGCCGATTTTTTCCCTTCGGCAAATTCAGGGCCGATGCTTTGGGCTATCTTGGCCAGGGTTGTGCCTTCTTTGGCAATCACCGGGTTATTGAAACTCGGCTCCTCGTCAGGCCTGACCAAATAAATCTTCACCAGCTTAAGCAGTTTCCAAAATTCATTTAAGAGTTCGTCTATTCCTTCCCCCGTTTCCGCGCTAATGTAGAGGAAATTATCCTCTTTCGGTTTTTGGCTTTTGTCGATTTTATTGACAACGTAAATTGCGGGCAGATAGGCGCGGCTGGGGGAAAATGCATCCAAAAGTCTGTCGATGTCTAATTTTTCTTTTAAGACGATATCGGCGTTTTTAAGGCCGTATTCCATGGCCACTTCCTTGATCGTTTGTTTGGATATCGTCTGGGAGAGATTGGACTGGATATTGAGGCCGCCCTGTATCTTTTTTTCGATTCGAATCTCCGGAGGAGTCTTATTGATTCTTATCCCCGCCTCTTCGAGTTCCTTGTTTAGGGTTGCTAAAATTCCCAACCTTTCGACGTCGGTCATGATAAGCAGCAAGTCCGCCCCCCTGGCGACCGAAAGAACCTCTCTGCCTCGACCTTTCCCCTGCCTTGCTCCTTCAATCAGTCCGGGAACGTCGAGTATTTGGATATAGGCGTCGTTGTATTTAAGCATTCCGGGGATAACGGAGACCGTGGTAAAGGCGTAGGCGGCTACCTTGCTCTCGGCATTGGTCAGTCTATTGATCAGGGTCGATTTACCCGCCGAAGGCGGGCCGATAAGAACAACGGTGGCGTCTCCCTGCTTTTTGACCGCATAGCCTCCCCCGCCTCCCCGTTTTGCTTTGACGAGCCCTTCCAACTGTCTATCTTTTAGTCTGGCGAGTCTCGCCCTTAATTTTCCGATATGGTGCTCCGTCCCTTTGTGATATGGTGTTTCTCTTATCTCTTTTTCGATTTCTTCTATCTGTTGGGTAAAATCGGACATTTGCTGTATAATTATATCTGATTTTAGCCTCGGGGGTAGGTGAGAAGAATTTTGCGCCTGTGGCCTAACGGATAGGGCACCAGTCTTCGGAACTGGGTTTGTGGAGGTTCGATTCCTCCCAGGCGCACCGTAAAACGCTTTTTAGGTATAATCTAGCCACTGCGGGGTTAGTTGATCGGCTCAACATCAGCTTTCCAAGCTGAGAAGACGGGTTCGACTCCCGTACCCCGCTCATATGATTTCCTGGAAAGCCCTTCACCGTTTTCAGAAAAAGCCAGGCTGGTGCGGACCGGCGGTGATTCAGATGGTTTTATTGGCTGTCGGGATAAAGAAGACCCAAAAACAAATAGCCAAGGCTGTCTACAAAGCCTGGTGGGGCACCGACCAGCAGTTAATGCAGGCTTATCTGAGTAAGTTCTTTAAAATCGTCAATCATAAAAACGGGGCGATATTTGCGGACATAGAACAACACCTTAACAAGGGAAACATTGTGGTTGTCGACTGGATGGACGACTTGGACGACGGCGAACCCGGAGGCCACTACTCTATCGTCGCCGACTACGACAAAAAAGCCAAAATGCTGACCCTGGCCGACCCATCAAACGCCAGGGAGGGAATTTGGCACATAAGCAATAAAGACTTTAACAAACGCTGGTACGACACCCTCGATCTTCATAACCGCACCTGGGTCGACGGCTGGATGCTCTGGGTTGACCCAAAGAGCAAAATTGAGAAATAACTCTTCAAAAGCTATAATATCAAGGTAGTTTTGTGGTGGCTGTAGCTCAGTTGGTTTAGAGCGTCCCCCTGTGAAGGGGAAGGTCGCGAGTTCGAGTCTCGTCAGCCACCCAGACAGTTTTGGAAAGTAAAGTAATTATTATCCTCTCTTCACCGCTCCAAAGGAATATTGATGTTTGAAGTATAATTGCCTACCATGAAAGAGGTGGAAATACAACGCCCAGAGCCTGTTGAGATATTACCCACAAACGTTGGCAGCCTCTCTTCAAAAGAAGCAGCACCTCTACTTAATCGTGCAGCCTCAAGGATAGATATTGTTAAGCCCAAAACTTCTTTTTGGGACGGAATGAAAGAGAACCTAAAAGGAGCAGCTGCATATTTGGATGCCAAGAAAAACCAGCTGGCATCTAAAACATTTAGGGCAATTGCCGGAGCGTCTCTTGTAGCTATCATGGTTTCTGCCTGTGCAAGACCAACGGAGGGAGATTTCCCCCTCCCAACCCAAACCCTTCCAACCGCAACCGAAGTCTTTACCCCCACTCCTGAGGCTACCCCAACCATTGAGGCAAATCCTACCCCCGAAGCCCCAGTAAACGAATGGAGACTTTCGACAGACGGGAGGATTTTCTACAACGAAGCGACTTTAGCCGAAGGGCTCTTCACGATCAACGAAGGTGCTACTCAATACACCTGGGACGAGATGATTAGGAGTCTGTATCAAATAAATGTTGCGGGGCAAAACGAATCTTTTCTAAGCCGATTTCCGACTCTTGATTCCTTCCGATCATATGCTGCGTCTGGGGAAATGGTCGAAAGCTTGTGGATTCCTATAGATTACCCAAAAACCGGGTCAGAATATGCATTTCAGGCGGCCTGGACGCTAACTGAACCCATCGATCTTTCAACTATCGCTATTGAATTTACCTATTCCTCTTACGACGATATTGTCTCTGGGGTTCGCGACGAAAGACCTTTTGTTGAGAGGCGAAGCGGTAGCGGTATCTTATTCGAAAGAGTCGAAATAGACGGGAGGCCACTGATAAAGGTTATCTTTCACCAATCCGTCATGTATGACGATTCCGAGTGGGGAGTATTGGGTTTTTCATCTGACTATCCACCCGAACACAACTTGCAGTCTGCTACCCAAGTTATTTTAGGGTGGTTTTGGCTTACTGACCATATGCGGAACGAGCGAGGAGGTTGGATCCGATATGAAAGTGAAGATCCTCCTCTTTTTAATATCGACTTAGCCTATCCGAACCGTTCGGAGTATGCTGGTTTTGCCCAGGATTTAGGTAATTCTCTCTTTGTCCTTCGTTAAGTTACTTGAAAGAACGGGTATGCGTGAGATAGTTGTGATAACAGCGTGAGACATCGTTCGAAATAATTGTCCTCACTCACCCCAATATCCCATAACATTGACTTCTGAACTTAGTTTTGCTATTATTCCCACACTTGCAATTGCGCAAGGTGTCTATTTCAGTCTTTCAAATCGCACCTAAACAAGGAGGAAAGACATGTTTGAGAATTTAGTTCTTGATGATTTGGGCTGGGTCATGCGTTTACTCACCCTGCTCATTGGGAGCCTTGTTCTCTTCGCTACTTTCAGGCAAATTCTCGGACTAGTGACGGGGCTTGACCCAAAGGTGACCGGAAAAGAACTAAAATCATACGTCTTTTGGGCGAGTTTCCAATTGGCAGCCGGATTCCTATGCTTGGCCATAGTAGCCTCGTAAAGATTTATCGACTAGCCAATTCCCTGAACCATCGAGCAGAGGTTCGACCCCTACGCCTTACGGCGTTTTGGTCTTTGACTGCTCAGTTCTACCAAAAGCCTCCTTCTATAGATGATTCCTAAACATTTCTCGTATAAGCTTGTGATAGTCTTGATAGAAAGATAAAAGCCTGTTCGAAATAATTGTCGTTAGGCTCCCAGATTAGCCTCAAATATTTTTTGAAAAATTGACCTCAAGAGTATAATGTAACTACTTGCCCGAATCATCGGGCATTTTTTGTGCACCTTGACACTCCGGTCACTCATTCGCCACAGGGAGAGCGAGATGATTGGGAAACTGAAAGCCAAACTGAAGGAAAACAGGCTAATCTACGTTCTCGGTGTCGTTCTTGGCATCTGGATCCTGGGCTTCGGTGTGATCTTCTATGCCAGTGCCCATGCCGGTTGCGAGGACGTCGGTATCGTCCTGGACAAAGGAGGTCTGTGTCTGGCACGGGGCCTTGCGGGCCTCAGCTGCTATGCCGGCTATCTGGGGCTCTGGACTATCCTGGGCGTGGCTGTTGCCATGGGCAAAGGCCGGAACCCGATCATCGGCGCGATCGTCGGCTTCACCCTCCAGTTTGTCGGCTGTCTCGGCCTGCTGATGCTGGAACCTAGGCGGGACTTAACCGGACGGATGATCGGCTGGGATGAGTACAAGCATTACACCAAGGAGCAGCGGGAAGCAATCAAGCCCAAGCCGGTTCCGAAAACTCCGGAAATGAAGCGGCGCATAAAACTGGTCATCGCCTTCTCCATCGCTATGGTAATCCTGATGGTTCTTCAGGTTCTGAAGAACCTAGGGAAGATCTGATGAAAAGGTGCAGGGCACATACCTGACGAGAGTTAAGGGTGTGCCTTTTTTGTTATTTCAATATTTGTCTCTCCTGTTTGACAAAACACAGCGTCAGGACTAGCATTTGGGCACATATGGGTTTAGGAGTCGAAAAAGAACAAGGTCAAGGGGTGTCACCCGAAGGCGAAAGAAATTGGGAGGTATGGAGAACGATTGAAGCCGGAGGTAAAAGTGTTCAGGTTTTAGAAAGAGAACTTGAACAAAAAGGCATCTATTTCCATAAATATGCCCGGAATATGATGTATCGACCGGATTTTGCTACCCTAAAGGCTCCGGAGCAAATTAGTTTAGTGCGCTTGAAGGTTTCTGACCTGGGTTTTAATAAGTTTCCTCCAACCCTTGATCAAATCTATCAAAAAGCCCTTGATTTAGGTTTAGAGTTTTGTCCCCCGGAGGTTGGTCCTGAACTCAGAATACAATATGATGGTCCGCGCTCGGGAGAAAGGCTTTATATCGGAATGAAGCAAATTGGACTCCCCGATGAAGAATATTTTAATGAACTCTTCCCGCATGTATTCGTGCTTGAACGCGACAAGTATAATCATAGAAATGATGGCATTCAGTTGATTGGCACTCTTCTTACTACGTCAATTCCCATGCAGTTGGACAGTGAGTTTGTTTTCTGTCTTCGCAAGTAACTTTAAAGCATGAGCTATGGGGGAAAGTTGGTTAGTACTCTTCAATTAATTTACCATAATAAGCCCACATAGCCTTGACTAGCCCGACTAAGTGATGTTAGATGTATATAGGGTATGAACATCATTAAACTTCAATTTTTCGTTCTTTTAGGGGGTACCGCTTTTGCCTGGTATAACTTCTTAAGCGAATATTTCTACTGGAAAACCCATAAAAAATGTAAGTCGGGTTGTCCGATTAATCCCAAAAATCCCTTTTTAAGCGCCTGCTTCGGGGGAGCGGTTTTTTTCACCATCGCTTTTATCCTCAATCTTTTAATCTAATCCTCTATTCGTAGCGGATGGCTTCAATCGGAGGCAACTGCGCCGCGCGTCTGGCCGGGAAGACTCCGAAAAATATCCCAATCGCCGAGGAGATTAAAAGAGTGACCACAACGGACAGCAGGTTAATCGAAGCCGGGAAAAATGCCCGGATTCCCAAGACGATTATTGTCGCCAGGATAAGGCCGATTGCCCCTCCCATTAAAGAAAGAATTACCGATTCGGAGAGAAACTGCAGGAGAATGTCTCTTTGGGTAGCCCCGACCGCCCGCCTGATGCCAACCTCTTTAGTTCGTTCGGTGACGGTGGCATACATAATATTCATGATGCCGATTCCCCCAACCAGAAGAGAGATCGAGCCGATGGCCACCAAAACTCCGTTGATAACGCCAAAAATTTGATTGACCGTGGAGAGGATTTCGGACTGTTCGGTCACCGAGAATTCATCTTCGTCATATCGTTTTGAGAGAGCTTCCTTGACTTTTTCTTTGGCTAAAGGAATTTCTTCTTCACTTCTGACCCGTAAATAAATGCCCCAAAAAGTCTTTTGGGGGTTAATACTGCCGAAGGTGGTTTTATATGGCAGGATGGCGGCACTGTCCATCTCGTTATCTCCTTTTTTCTTGGCAACCCCGATGACCTTGAATCTCTGATCGCTGAATCTGACGGTCTGCCCGACTGCATTTTCCGGGTTTCCGAACAGATTTTGGGCAATCGTTGAGCCTAAGACCACTTTTTTGGCCCCTGACTGAATATCCGAGCCGGTAAGCTTGCTGCCGGCTTCAATCTCAAAGTTTAATATCTCAAAAAAGTCTTCGTTGGTACCCATGACGTAACCCGTCTTTTCCAGACCCTCGGCGGAAATTAATGTCACCTTATAAGTTGTCGGGGCGACAAGTTCTATTTCCCTAATTCTTCGAATACTGGCAACGTCTCTTTCGTCAAATTGAATCCCCGAGACCATCCCCGCACCAAAAGACTGGACTCCGCCTTCCCCGGAGATATTTCCGGGTATGACCATCACCAGGTTGGCCCCCAGGTTCTCAAACGTTTGTTGGATATAGTTTTTCAGGCCCAACCCCAAAGCAATCAGCATAACAACAGACAAAACGCCAATGGTAATTCCCAAAGAGGTCAGAATTGTTCGGGCTTTGTTTCTCTTAAAGTCCGAAAAGGCCGAGAGAATCAGATGTTTTATTCCGTTTGGCGCTTTCATAGATACTTTTGAACGATTTTCCCGTCCCGCATATAAATTTTTCTTTTTGTCCTTTCGGCCACTTCCTTTTCGTGGGTAACCAAAACAACCGTTACCCCGGATTCCTTATTAAGTTTCTCCAGTAAATCCAAGATTTCATCACCGGTTTTGCTGTCAAGGTTTCCGGTGGGTTCGTCGGCGAGGATAATTTTCGGCTTCATAATAATCGCCCGGGCGATGGCCACCCTTTGTTGCTGGCCTCCGGATATTTTGTTGGGGAAAAAATTACGCCGGTCGTAAATTCCGAACTTTTGCAGAAGTTCCTCGGCCCGACCCATCGGATTAAAGTCCAGTGCAACTTTAGAATATTTTGTCGGCAAAAGGACATTTTCCAAAACAGTGAATTTGTTGATGAGGTTAAAGGATTGAAAAACAAAACCCACGCTGGAGTTTCTGATTTTCGAAAGTTCCTCGTCCGGGAATTTGGAGACGTCTTTCCCCCCGAGGTAGATTTTCCCGTTTGAGGGGTGCTCGAGAAGTCCGATAAGGTACATCAGGGTTGACTTGCCCGAACCCGAGGCGCCTAAAATGCTGATATATTCTTTATCCTTTATCTCCAGGGTGACATCGTCGACGGCGTGGACCTCCTCTTCCCCTAAAAAATACGTTTTGAAGACATTTTCCAGCCTAATCATATAAAAGCTGACCCTCTTTGAGGTTCCCGACGACCTCGACCTTTTCTTCACCTTCCAGGCCGGTTTCTATATAGACTTTGTTTTTGGGAGAGCCCACTTTAAGGTAGGTGCCTTTACTGTCCGTATTGAGGAACTTAGGGGCAACATAAAGCACGTCTTCCTTTTCGGAAAGAATAAAAACGGCGTCGCCCGTCATTCCCACCCTAACCTGGACCGAATTGAGACTTTCCAGGAGTTTTACCCTGACTTTATAAACGGTCCCGGTTTCACCGGTTTTGGGGGTGTATCCGATATAGGCAACCTCGGCGCCAAACTCTTCATCGCCAAAAGAGTCAAGGACGACGGTCACTTTCTTGCCGAGAGCCAGACTGGTAACCTCGGTCTGGTCGGCAGAGACTTCAAAATAAAGGGTTGAAGGGTCAACGACCTCCAACTGTTTTTGGGTGTAGATAATATTTATTCCGGGAGAAGAATTGGCTACAAAAGAAACGATTCCGGGAAACGGAGCGTAGAGGGTGGCGTTTCTCAAATCTTCCTGAGCCTTGGTGACGGCGTCGTAAGCCTTGTCGTTGGCCACTTCGGCGGTGGTTCTTGACTCCCTTTGGGTGAAAGTCTCATCGGCCGAGTGACCTTTGACATCATCGTGAACCTTATCAAGTGTTGCCTGGGCTTCTCTTAAGTCGGCATAGGCTCTTTGCAAATCCGCCGAGAGCTTAACCGTATCCAGCTTGGCCAAAGTCTGGCCTTTGACAACCTTCTGGCCCTCCTCAACCCCTATCCAGGCAATTTTTCCCGACGATTGAAAATAAAGTTCTGCGAATTTGTCGGCCTTAACCTCACCGGAAAGAATCAGTTCTTCTTCAACTTTCCCCTTTTTTATTTCTGAGGTTGCGACGCTTTTATTTTTGGAGTTGGAAATGACCCGAGGTATGAGTATTATTGCCAAAGCCATTGCTGCCAATAGCCACAATACTTTTCGGCTAAAAAGAAACGATTTAATTTTGAGTCTCATAAAAAAAGTCGGAATTCCCGACCAATATTATTCCTCCAATTCGATTATATCAAGAATGCCTAAAATTATTTTCTTTTGACGGTGTAGGAAACGGGGTGGAAAAGAAAAATAGCCGGGGAATCCTCAACCAAATATCTTTGGAAATCGAGGTATATTTTCTTTCTTTCGCTTTGAGAAAGCTCTCCTCTGCCGTCTTCGAGAAGCTTGTCGATTCTCGGGCTTTGATATTTGGAGATGTTCGTCGTTGTCTGGGTGGAGTGCCACATGGCATATTGGTCGGGGTCTTTGGGAATATCGTAGATGGCCAGAAAAGCCTGGTATTCACCAGGAACCCCCGAGCTGACCTGAAGTTCGGTTTTTACCCCAACCTCTTCCCAGTCTTTAACAATCATGTCCGCGGTTTCCAAAAGGACCGGCGTTGTCACGAGTTTAATGGCGAGATTATTCTTAAGCTCGTCGGGCAAATCCTCCAAGAGCTCTTTGGCCCTTTCTTGATCGAATTCATATGGTTTTACCTGAGGGTTATAAGCCCAGGAATCAACGGACAAGGGGCCATAAGCCCTTTCGCCGGTAAACCTGTCTTTATCGATGGCATAGGCCAGGGCCTGCCTCACCGTTTTTTCTCCAACCAGGGCATCCTGGACGTTAAAAAAGACGGCCACAACCCGGTTTTTGTTGAGATTCTCTTCCACTTTTGCGTTTCTCCAGGAATCGAACGGGGACTGATTGTAAATATCCTTAAGCTTATCAACAGAGCCCAATTTAAAAGCCAGCTTAGCCCTTTCCTCGGTCGGATAGAATTTGATAGTCTCTCTTTCTCCCTTTTTATTCTCGAGGGTGAGCTTTTGAACGAAAGAGCCGGCAACCGAGGCTTTGACGACTTTCCACTCGCCTGTTCCCAAAAGACCTTTTTTGAATGTGGGTTGGGAGACAACCGAAGGAAAAGGAGCGAACGGGCTTTGAAGCTTAAAAACGATTGTCTTTTCGTCTGGCCTCTCGATTTGGGCATCGGAAAAGTTATAGACGATACTTTCCGAGGTTACCTTTTTTCCGTCCTGCCAATAAGCGTCCTCTTTGAGGTGAAAGATCCAGGTTTGGCCTTTGTCGGTGGTTTCCCAGGAGGCAGCCAAATTCGGCAGAACGACCCCGTTCTCGTCCATGCTAGTCAGGCCGCCCCCAATCTTCAAAAGGATTTCGGAAGGAAGAGATTCCAGGTGATATTTACCCACCATTCCCAGGGTTTCCGTTTTCCCGGGAATAATCAGGGGAGCAACAATTCTCACCAAGAAAAAAAGGACGACGCCGGCGGCAACGCTTAGGAAAATAACACTTTTAAATCGGGCAACGAATGCCCCAAAGAAGCGCAGCGTGTAACGCAGACTTAACATGGATTAGAAAAACAAAATCAGGGCCAGCGAAAGCAAGATAAATATTGCGGCCAGAGCGAAGGTTGACTTAAAAACCAGTCTTTCCAGGCCCCTTCGGGTGAAAGACGAAGAGTTGCCCCAGCTTCTGCCGAAACCTGTGCCTTTGGATTGAATGAGAATGGCAGCCATAAAGAGAAAAGCGACAATTATCTGAACACCAGTTAAGATTTGGACCATGATTAGCTAGATTATAACTAATAACCCCCAAAGGAGCAAAAATATTGACTGTGAGGGAAAGGGTAGTATAATTATAGGCCATGGCAGTAGAAAATGAAGTCGCGGCTTCGCTACAATATCAAATATGCAAGGTCAATGCGTCTTTGGTAGATGATGTCGACCTCTCCGCCCCGTCCTATTATAGGCCTGTATGGCCCGAAACGGGATTGGAAGCAGTTATCGATGATATTCAGGCAAAAAGAAGTCAGATAGAGAAACATGTAACCGGAACGGATGGGGAATTTCTTAAAGCCCAGTATCGGGCCGTCGATTATCTTTACGGAAGTGGTGTTGGGGCGGTTGACGGTAAAGTGGCCAACCCCTTGGTGGATATCGTTTGTCTTCTTTCCACCATTGGGGAACCCAAAAGAGCAAGCTCATCCTTTAGGTTTACCACAGAGGGGTCCCCTGTTGCCCATCCTTACCTGGCAAAACCCAACAGACCTCTAAAGCCGGAACAAAGGACTATTTTGGAAGACGAGTCAGGCAACAAACAGGAAGCCAGGTCTATTTCCCGGTTCAAAGATCATATAACTACGGTGTTAAGAGGCCTTTTTGTCTTGGCTGAAGCTTCCAAGCATTCTCCTTTGGTTATCGAGACAACCCTAAACGATTTCTCGCAAAAATTTGCCGGAGGAAGACAAGAAATTGCGGGAAATGCCCTGGGTATTTTGGAAATCCTGCACACCTTAGGTTTAACTTACGATTCCAGATTCTTTCCGTTAGCCGATCAACTTAGAACCGAAGTATTAGCATCAGTTAAAGATTATCCCGAACTCAAACAAAAATTCAGTTACACAGTTGTTAGCGACAGAAGCTTCTGGTATCAGGGAGAGAGCCAGCTTTTGGGTAGGAAAAAAACGAGTTATCTCAAGAGCCAGGAACCATCGGAACCTATTTTGAGAAAAAGCATCAAGCTGGAGGCGCCATTGATAGAAAACTGGCAAAGCGTTTCCAGAAAAAGGCAGGAAATTGGCAGATCGTTAAAGGGGCTGACCGTTTTTAATTCGGTTAAAGCCGAAGCCGTCGGTTTTAGCGAAGAAAAAGCCATTAATAGAGTTTTAAAAGACAGACTCAAAAAGGCCGATTTGACCGAACAAATGAGGTCCTTGGAGAGAAAAGAAGCCGGGAGACTAAAGGAAATTTGGAGAACGTTTATCGAAGCGGAAGTAAACGAGGAAACAACATTCGGCAAAGCTGAAGAGAAACTCGTCGGCCAGGGAGTAAAAGCCATTTTAAGGTTTTTTACAAAAGACGAAAGCCTTTCCCAGAAAGCCAAGACCAACATCGGTACACTTGAAAAGGGTGACGCGGAAACCTATTACAACATCGAAGTGGCAAAATTGGGCAAAGACCCTCTATTTTCTTGGATATTGGCCTTAAGAAATCCATATATTAGGGAGGCTTTTGCTAAAGCAATATCCCAAAACGAATCGTCACAAACGTCTTTTTACCTTCTGCTTAAAGTTATGGCCTTTGATGTTTTGAAAAAGTCTTTGGGCAAAAAGGAAATGAGTTTTCTTTTCGATCCCAACTATCCCCAGAAGGTAAATACGAAAGCCCTTCTGGAAACCTATGCGGAAATCGAAAGTGCAGCCAAGCTGTACGTTCCCGACATTACCGAAATCAGCAAGGACGCCCTGGCCTTGGGAGATTCCAAAATTGAAGATTTAATTTCCCCCGAATCAATAAAAAGATACCAACTGAAATTGGAGAATCTGACTTATAAGAAAATATTAGACCTTTTTTGGAAGGACAAGTCCAAAGCCTTTACCGAGGAAGACAAAAAGAAAGTAAGAAAGATTGCCAAAGGGATTATTTGCTCAGGTTTGCTGGCTATTTTTCAGACTCTGGCGATAACCGGAATAACAGCAGCTTCAGACTTTTTTAGAGGAATGACCGAACAAGAAAGGTTTAGGTCTGAAGCCCAGGCAAACGAACAGTTAAGGCTCCTGATAGAAGCACAACAGGCCAATGAACAAGGAGCAGCCCAACTTTTAGCCGTCAGGGAAACCGCGAGAATTGCGATTGAAAGATTAAGGGAACAGGAGACAAATCCCGATACTTTCAGACAAGCCGATGAGCCGACCAGGAGAGTTGCGGAAATTTCGAGAATCCCCGGTGAAATTGGAGATAGAATTCCAGATGCCATTCGAAACGAGCGAGACGGGCCGCTTAGCGAAAGCCAAAGATTCGGTTTGACGAGCTTTGGGAGGATTTATCACCTTCCCGAAACGATGTCTAGCCTTGACGGTGCGACTATCGGCTATTTTCCTTGGGATATTAATATGCAAGAGTTTCTATGGTCTGATATTGACACGCGAGTTGTTTATCAACTCGGTGAGCTACAACCTCTTGAAGATACGGCTATTGTAGAGTCGATAGACGCTTTAAGATTAGACTTCGCTCCCAATCAGCTGGCCTATTCATCCAACGGAGTGAATGCGGAAATGTATCCTCCAATAGGTTATAGATTTGTATCCGTCTATCAAGAGGGAGGTAAAACTCCGATGCTTGGTCCTTTGGGAGAGCTTTATTACGGCTACGACAATATGGAAAATTTTCCTTCAAGAGCTTTATTTGTTCTTGAGCCGGTAGAGCTGACGAATCTTGGTTCAAGAGTTAGAGTTTCAGAGGCAGAAAGGGAGACCTATTTCCCTTGGATACATCCGAATGCCACGCATGACTTGACAAGGGCTCTTTCGGCCGATCCTGTTCTGTGGAACATTTACGGCAATTTTATTAGGGAAGTTACGGAGCTGGAAAGAAGCTTATACAACATCGGACAGAGTTATACCTACGATGATTACTTAAGGGAATATTCGGAGGTAGGAATAAGATATGCCCAAGAGTATGCCAGATATACATCCGAAAATAGATTTTATGCTCTAGGCTTCCGAATTGAGGAGTTGGCAGGAAACGACTGGGGATGGGATTCTCTGATTTCTCTTGCGAACCAGCCTGAAAACGGCTATTTCTGTTCGGTTGCCGCTTTTGCTTTCAGAGACTTTATGACTTCGGCAGGATTTTTGGCCGGCAACCAGCCGGGAGTTACTCTTTTTAACTATCAGGGTTATCTTTGGGGTGGAATGGGACACATGAACAACGTGGTCTTTTTGCCGGACGGCAGAATTCTTGAAGTGGACATGACACCGGGAGTGACGGAAGATACACCCCAGTCGGATTTGGATTTTCTCAGAGGAAGAATAGTGACTCCGGAGGATATAACGCGCGCGATAGAAGACGCCAATACCTCAGGTCTACAAGTCATTGAAGACGAAGATGCCGTAAGAAGGATGGTTTCAGAAAGGGAAAGAGTAAGAAGAATAACCGAAAACCCAACCTATGTATCTGATGAAGATTTTAATACCGGTCTTGAGGAAATTGGCTCGCTTGCCGAAGAGATGCTCTCTAGAGAAATTGCTCGTAGGGGCCAAGAAACAGCTGACGTAGATTCAATAACTCAGAGTTCGGAAAGTTACGCTGCGCTGCGATGGATAATTATCAACGCTGAAAGGATTGGGGAAGATTCCCCTTCTTTACTTGATATCCAAATAGGGAGATCCAACCCTGATGAGGTTTATAGCGAATATAGGAACTTGGAGCAAATAATTGCCTCCGCCGCTTCGTTGAGAGAGAATGCCACTCAGGAGGATTTGGCCGCAATCGGACAAATAATTTACCGGGCCGAGGGCTTAAAAAACGATTTGGAAACATTAACCAGAGGACAGATAGTCCGAGGAAGGCAAAATGCTGAACTTTTGGATCAAATCCAAAGGGAATACAGGCGGTATTACGAAAGAACAGGAAGATACCCTGGAGAAATCTCGCAAGATGAACGTTTTGATCAAGCCGAATGGCTAAGGACAAGAAACGCGTTTTTAGATTTGACACCGATATCGGATGCGGACCTGCAGTATTTCGATGAAGAGTTTTTGGAAAGGGTCAAGCACGATCTGGAAATGTTTATTAACGAAATGGTTCCAAGAACGAGCGAAAACAAAACGGCCAGATCCCCGAGAAGCAATCTTCCCGCAGGATTGCCGCTATCCCATGAATATAGTACCTATTTTACTAACGCTTCCAACATCGGCCAGCTGATAGCAAATAGGCCCGAATTGTATGAGACGCTCGAGGAATCTACCCGAGAAGAGCTAGAGCAACTTCCTTCCCTAATGTGGGAATTACAGAGTATGTTTGCGGGCACAACCGAACTTACCGAAGAACAGCAGTTGGTAAGGGCCCAGCAAATCCTGAGTAGGGTCCGAAGGGTTGATGAGGCCATCGAGCAATTCCGTTTTCCTCCCGAGGCGCAACCGGAAGAAAACGGCGATCCTGTTTTAACCAGTCAACAGTGGGAACACATCGTGAAGCTAAGCGGAAGGCTTGGGGTAGGAGCAGCCGTTTTAGCTTTTGCCTACCTCGGACTCAGACTTTACAAGTCCGAAAAAAGCCGGAAAGAAGAGCTTAAGCGCATCGAAGAATCCCTAAAGACAAACAAGAATTTTTCAAAAACGGAAAAAGATATCGTTCTTTCTACGGTGGGACACATCTGTCATCTTGCGTACGAGAGGGATTTTCCCCAAAAAGCCGCTGCGATTATCAACCTTTTGGGTCAATATAAACCCCAGAGACACGAAAGTGCGATTGACTGGCTGAGAAACGATGGGGCGGATATTATTTTGGCCGATAGCATAGAAGATTCCTACTACCATCTGGCGGAACTTGTCAACGGCAAGGCAAGAGGAACCTCTGCGCAGGAAATTATGCGCTATTTCCCCGAGGTTATTACCCGAGGCCTTAAAAGAATTAACACCCATCCGGAAGACGAAAAGGGTATAAGTCCAGACTTAGGTTCCGTTGAAGTACCTCATGAATATCAGGTTATTTACGGACTGTCTAGACTCCTTCTTAATAATTCCATACTGTCTTTGCACGACGAGGTAATCAAAAGGTTGGGAGTATCCGCAAACAAAAAGGCTAACTCCATTCCCTATAAAATAGACGACTTTAGGGATCTGTTGAGGGAAAAATATGCGGATGGCTCTATTCCCCAAGAAGCCAAGCCTTTGGTCAATACGATTCTGTTCATTCTTTGGAATACTCAAGAAACTCCGGAAAGCGTAATAGTCTCTTAATTTATCTGAACACCCAGAACAGAAGAGAGGTAACTAATGAAAGAAGAAAAGAAAAGGCAATGTATGCCAAAGACCCTCCAAGAGAAATTGAGGGAATGTCGAAATATTTGGTTGAGACTCCTGAGAAGAAAAACTGGATAATCTTAAATCCGGGAATAACCAAGGTCACTAGGTAAAGGGCAACAGCCGAAGAGACCCACTTAAAAAGACCGAAAGTAATCAGGTTAATGGGCAGAAGGAGAATATTGATAATGGGCTTGGCGAGAATGGTGGCGATAGTGAGTGCTCCTCCTGTAATAAAGAGTGTTTCGAATCCTTTTTCGAACATCATTCCCGAGGCAATTTGGGAAGCAAGATAAAGAGCGAAAGTGTCCAGAATATAATGTCTGATTATCTTTCTCATAAATTCAGTATTGCCTGTGCAAAAGCCGAAGTCAAGAAATAAGACTTTTTTTCAATAGCAGGTGGTGATATCTTCTGGCGAAGCGGTGCGCCTCGTTTCTGACTCTTTGAACAAAATTCAAAGCCGGAGGTTTGAGGCGGATTTCGACAAAATTGCCAAGGACCCCTTTGGGACTCGGAATAACAAGTGTTTCAAATCCTTTGGCCAGCCCGATGACGGGAATTCCTTTTTTGGAAAATATTTCGTTAAAAACCGCCACCTGCCCCTTGCCTCCGTCCACCAATATCAGGTCTGGCCTCCCCCAAGAGGAGAGGACTTTTGACCTTCTTCGGGCCACCTCTTTTAAAGAGGCAATGTCATCGCCTCTTTTTGTCGATCTAATTCTAAAATGGCGATAGAGCTTCCTTTCAGGCTCACCCTTGATAAAGGTGACCATCGAAGCCGTTTGCTTGGTGCCGGCGAGGTGGGCGACGTCGAAACACTCGACTCTGTCCAGCTTTTTGCCCATTTTTCTATATTTGGCAAGGGCGGAGCGTAACTCTCTGGCCTCTTGCCAATAGATATCTTCCGAGAGGTTGGGATTTTGAATATAGGAGTTTGCCTCAGCCCTTGGCTGGGTAATATATTCCAGTCTTTCAATCTTGCCTCTGACCTCCCCAGCTTTTTCGTAAAGTTGATTTTTCGAAAGACTGTCCATTTCTTTGTAAAGCCACGAAAGAACTCTTTTCGAACGGCCGGAAAGAATACCTGTTAAAAGGCGAATATTCTTTTTGTAGGTCTTTTTGAGTTCTTCTTTATCCCGGGAGGGGCCTGATTCGATTAGCGAAGGGCAGGGGTTACACAAGCCTATTTGGGAGTAGATACAGGGTTTTTTGGCGATTTTATGGTCCGCAAACGGAATAATTCTCCTGAGCATTTTCAGAACTGCCCGGACATTGGCCGATGAAGGGAAAGGACCATATGAGGCCTTGGCGCCGGGGGCTACATCGGCTTTTCTGACGGTTGTCACTCGGGGATAATCCTCGTCTGTAATCTTAATATACAAAGGGTGTTTGTCGTCCTTGGAGACGGTATTATAAACGGGTTGGTTGTCTCTTATCAGGGAAGCCTCAAGAAGAAGAGCTTCCAATTCGCTGGTGACTTTAATAATGGCTAAAAAATCTGATTCTGATAGCATTTTTCCGGTTTTGGGCCCGACCTTAAGGGCGAAATAGGAAGAAATCCTACTTTTAAGATTTATAGCCTTGCCGATATATAAAGCCTCTTTCCCTTTAAGAAAAATATAAATACCCGGGGTTTCCGGAATCTTTTTGATTTCGGATTTACTGAAGCGGATTCTGGGGATTTTCCCGAGATTTAGCTGTGACATTTTTTATCTTTTGGGCGACCTTTCCGATTCTTTCCTTGAGATACTCGAACCTGATCTTTTTCAGCTTGATGAGAATAAACAGGGTAACGCCGACAAGAACCAGCGATAAAGTCAAAAGGTTATAGATTATAACCTGTTTTTTGAAAGTTGGCACTGTTATCTGGCTGTCCGCAACCATGACCGTCACCGTATCCGGGGTCTTATTTCCTAAAAGACTAAAAGGAACGATTGTTGACAGTTCGTTTGCGGAATAAGGAGGCAAAACCTGAAGAGTCTCCTGGCTTTTGGGAACTTTATCGAAGTATACTTGGGCCGCTAAGTCGTAAAGAGCCGCCGGCCCCGGGTTTTTGATCGAGATTTTCATTTTGCTGCCGAAAAAGGGAATCCCTTTCTGGGTTTCTATCGATATCTGGGGATGGCTGACCCGCTCTTCCGGGAGTTGTCCGAAATTGACAAAAACGTCTTTTTGGGGATTGCTCCCGAGTTTATACGAGCCTGGAGGGTAAGGCTTAATCGGATCTTTGCCGTGGATGACAAAAGTAAAGTGTCTCAGATCAAGCTTGGAAAAGAAATCCACTCCTCCGGTTGTTGAGGCCCAAGTCGGGTCAACCGCGATCCAGCTTTTTTGCGAGTCGTCCCAGTATTCGGGCCAGGAATGCAGGACATCGGCCACCAGGCTTAAAGGCTGAATTTCCGGGTTTTCGGTGTAGGCGTATCCGTTTATTTCCCGGGCGGGAATTCCCGCTGAGCGGGCCAGGGCTACAAAAAGGTCCGTAAACTCCATGCAGATGGCGTTATTCGGACTGTTTAGGGCCCTCACCGCTCCCAATCTTTCCACATTCGGTTTGACCCGGTCGTAATCGTACGCAAGACTGTTGACCACAAAGTCATAAATCTCTCTGGCGGTTGAGAGCCTTCTTGCCGTTTCCTTTATTTGGGGGTTTGAGGTTTGCCAGTAAAGAGTTTCTTTTAGATTCTCGTTTAATGTTTCCTGGGTGGGTCTGGGGAACGGTCTGACGGTGGCAAAGATCTGAACAGCACCCTTAACCGCAATGTCCACCCGCTGCCTTGGTGCCAGAACATATGAAGCCAGCCAGTTTCCGTCGGGGTCGACATAAACCGTTGCGGGGGCCGGGGAAATTTCTTGATAATAGACTTTCTGCAAAGAGGTATCCGGCGGAATGGCAATGTCAACGGTAGAAGACTTATTTATCGGATTATCCAAATGGTAGTTTAAATTGAAAGAAAATACCTGAAAGGCGCCAAAGCCGGCAGTTATTCCGGTCTTTTCGACGCTGTCTTTCTCGAATTTATAAACAACAACTCCGTCGGCCTTTTCCTGCAAAGAAGCCTTGGGTGACATGTAAGCCTCATTGCCGAATGATTCGGGAACAATCAGCTCAACGCTATAAGTCCTGAAGGAATTGGAACTGGAAAGGCGGGGAATGGAAATCTCCCAAACTTCCCCGGTTCTGACCGCAAAAGAAGGGTTGGTAAAGACGACTCTGAAGCTTTGGATTTTCCCTTTGCCGACAACGGCCTCGTCCAAAAGAACCGTCACCGTTGTGGTTTCTCCCTGAGTCTCCTGCTCCACCTCAAGTTCGCTCGAGCCCTTAAGGGCTTTGATATCCTGAGGTTTGATATTCTCCAAAACAAGCTTATAGCTCGTTGCATACATATTGCTGGTGGAGTTTTCCAGGGAGAAGTTGTGGGTAACCTGGGTGGAGCCGCCCTGAAGTATTCGGTACTCAACGGCAACATCCGTCAGAAACTCCCCTTGGGCTGTTACCGAAGAGGCTCCCAAGAAGAAAAGAACAAAAAAGAAGAAAAAGAAAACCAGAATTTTTCTCAAACCCATTTTTCTAGTATAAAGGTTTGGCCAGGAACTTTCCTGTATATGATTTGGGGTTTTTCTTTACCTCCCCAACGCTTCCTTTGGCCACAACCTCGCCTCCCAAATCTCCCCCTTCCGGGCCCAAATCGATAATCCAATCGGCGTTTTTGACAACATCCAGATTATGCTCGATGAGAAATACGGAATTGCCTTTATCAACCAGCAGTCTTAAAACCTTAAGCAGCCGTTCCACATCAGCAAAGTGTAGCCCGGTTGTGGGCTCATCGAGTATATATACGGTTTTGCCCGTTGCCCTTTTGGAAAGCTCGGTTGCCAGCTTGACTCTTTGTGCCTCACCTCCCGAGAGGGTCGTTGCCGGCTGGCCCAGCTTGATATATCCCAAGCCGACGTGCTCCAGGGTTTCCAGTTTGGCCAGAATTTGGGAATGGGCATGGAAAAAGTCCAGGGAATCATGCACGGTCATCTCCAGAACCTCGGCAATGTTTTTGCCCCGATAGGAAACCTCTAATGTCTGGGAGTTATATCTTTTGCCTTTACAGACGTCGCAAGTAATCCAGATATCGCTCATAAACTGCATTTCAATCTTAATTTGCCCCTGTCCCTCACAAGCCTCACACCTGCCCCCTCTTAAGTTAAACGAAAATCTGCCTTTCTTAAATCCCAAAGACCTGGCTTCTCGGGTATTTGAGTAAACCTCCCGAATCGGGTCAAAAACTCCGGTATAGGTAGCCGGATTACTTCTGGGAGTCCTCCCAATCGGGGACTGGTCGATGAGAATCACCTTGTCGATATTTTCCTTGCCTTCAAGTCTTCTAAACTTCCCGACAGTTCCTCTATAAAGAGGGTTTAAGTAGCTGGTCAGAGCTGGATAAAGAGTCTCCACAAGAAGAGTCGATTTACCCGAGCCGGAAACACCCGTAATGCAAACCAGCTTTCCCAAAGGAAACTCCACATCGATATCCTTTAAGTTAAACTGGCTAGCGCCGTGGAGAGAAAGAAATTCGTGGTTAGGAGAAGTTGATTGGTTTTTAATAATGTCGATTCTTCTTTTTCCCGAAAGAAACTTACCGGTCAAGGATTTGGGATTAGTTGAAATTTGTTTGGGGGTGCCGGTGGCCACTATCTCTCCCCCAGCGTCCCCCGCGCCGGGGCCGAAATCGATGACATGGTCGGCACTGCCTATCATTTCCCTGTCGTGCTCCACCACGACCACCGTATTGCCCAAATCTCTTAACTTCTTTAAGGTGTCGATGAGTTTTTTGTTGTCTCTTTGATGAAGTCCGATGGTAGGCTCATCAAGAACATACAAAACTCCGGTTAAACCCGAACCTATCTGGGAAGCAAGGCGGATTCTCTGGGCTTCTCCTCCGGAGAGGCTTCCCGCTTCCCTATCGAGAGTCAAATATTCCAGACCGACGGAAATTAAGAACTTTAGTCTTTGCTCAATCTCTTTAATGATGAGCTTGGCTATCTCTTTTTCCCTGGCGCTGACTTCCTTATTGATATTCAAGGAGCTTATCCACTCAAGCACCTTGGTCACAGAATAAGAAGTAAGGGCGGAGATGGAAAGTCCCAAGATAGTGACGGATAAACTTTCGGGCTTAAGTCTCGTTCCCTTACAAACACCGCAAACTTGCTCCCTCATGTATTTTTCTATCTCCCCTTTGACATAATCGGAAGTAGATTCCCGGTATCTTCTCTCCAAATCGGCGATAATGCCTATGAATCTTTCGTAAATTCGGGTATAGCGGCCCCAGCGGTTGGTGCCTTCAACCATGTATTCGAAATCCCCGGTTCCGTAAAGAAGAATGTCTTTTTCGTCTTTGGAAAGATTTTTGATTGGCGTTTTCGGGTCAATCCCGTTTTCTTTACAGACCTCAAGATAGAGTCTGGAAATCCAGGTTTCGTGTTCAAACATGGTTGAAAACGGCAGGATTCCTCCTTCGGTAATTGAGATTTCGGGAGCAAAGACAAAATCGGGCTCTACCTTGAGAATCTTGCCCAAACCCGAACAGGCAGGACAGGCTCCGTGTGGGGAGTTAAAGGAAAATGTTCGGGGCTCTATCTCCGGGATCTGGATATTATCAACCGGACAGGCGAACTTTTCCGAGAAGAGATGATTCTCAAACTTCTTGGGATACTCCGGCATTTCAAAGCCGGCATCTTTTACCTGAGCCAGAACGGCATTGCCTTCCGAAAGATTTAAAGCCTGTTGGAAAGAATCGGCTAAGCGGGACTTAAGGTTTTCCAAAAACAATTTGTCTTTTAAATTTGAAGAAGAAAGAGAGATTTTATCAATTACCGCCTCAATCGTGTGTTTGTTGGTCTTTATCAGAATGAAGTCTTCGGATAAATCTTTAATATATCCATCTACACGGACTTGCTTGTATCCTTTGGCTTTGAGGTTATCAAATAAGGAAGAGAACTCTCCTTTTCTGTCGGCGACAACAGGAGAAAGAACAAGAAACCTCCCGGCTCTTCCTTTCTTGGTTTCGTTGGTAATCAGTTCTATCGAGTGTTCGACTATCTGGTCGATTGTCTGATGGGAGATTTCCCTGCCACAAACAGGACAATGGGGGTGGCCTATACGGGCAAAGAGAAGCCTTAAATAATCATAGATTTCAGTAACCGTTCCGACGGTAGAACGGGGGTTTCGAGAGGTTGTTTTCTGGTCAATAGAGATTGCGGGTGATAGTCCCTCGATATGGTCCACGTCAGGCTTTTCCATAATTCCCAGAAACTGACGGGCATAAGTGGAAAGACTCTCAACATAGCGTCTTTGCCCTTCCGCATAGATAGTGTCAAACGCCAAAGAGCTTTTGCCACTGCCGGAAACTCCCGTAAGAACAACCAGTTTATTTTTGGGAATTTCCAGGTCGATGTTTTTGAGATTGTGCTGACGCGCACCCTTGATTTTTATTGTGTTTCCCATAGAAACTTCCCATCGGATTACCGACGGTAATGAAAATTATACCAGAATTATGTGAGTTCCTTTATCTTGTCTCTTATCTCCGCGGCCAATTCAAAGTTTAAGTCATGGGCGGCCAGGATCATTTCTCTTCTGAGATTCATAATAAGTCTCTTTTTATCCATCGGCATTAGTCCGTCTAAATCAATATGGGGTAATTTCATAAAGGTTGATTCCTTCTGACCGAGAAGTTGTTCCAGTTTGGTATCCTTTTCGGGCTCGATAAGCCTCTCTCGTATCGGTTTGTGAATAGAGGTTGGTGTGATACCCAACTTTTTATTCATCTTTATCTGGTATTGGCGTCTTCTTTTAACCTCATCTAGAGCTCTTTTCATTGAGCCGGTTATTTTATCGCCATACATAATTACTCTTCCTTCAACATGCCTTGCCGCTCTTCCCATTGTTTGGATTAGGGTGACATCACTTCTTAAAAAACCTTCCTTGTCGGCATCAAGAATGGCTACCAAAGATACCTCAGGAAGATCCAAACCTTCTCTTAAGAGGTTAATTCCGACTAGGACGTCATAGTTTCCTCGTCTTAAATTATCCAAGATGTCTCCCCTTTCCAAAGTTTTTACGTCCGAATGGAGATAATTAACCTTGAGTCCTTGCTCAGAAAGATATTCTGCCAGGTCTTCGGCTGTCCTTTTAGTTAAGGTGGTCACTAAAGTTCTTTGCTTTTTCTTGGTTTGTTTTTTAATCTCCTCAATGACATCAGCCACTTGGTGTTTTGTCGGCCTTATCTCCACTTCCGGGTCCGGAATCCCGGTTGGCCTTAGAAGCTGTTCCACTACCTGTCCGTTTTCCTTTGCCTGGGATAGCTCCCATTCGGCCGGAGTGGCCGAGGTTGCTATGAAGTTGGGGATTCTTCTCATGAACTCCTCAAACTTCAAGGGACGGTTATCAATCGCCGCCGGGAGTCTGAATCCGTAATCGATGAGAGTTTGCTTCCTGGAGAAGTCTCCGTTATACATCCCCCTTATCTGCGGGAAGGTCATATGGCTCTCGTCGATGATGACTAGCCAATCCTTCTTATAAGGCTCATTGAAATAATCAAGTAGGGAGAAAGGAGCCTCTCCCGGAGCCCTGCCGTCAAAGTATCGGGAGTAGTTTTCGATTCCTTTGACATAGCCGAATTCCTGAATCATTTCCAGGTCGTAGGTGACCTTTTGCTGGATTCTTTGTGCCTCAAGAAGTTTTCCCTGCTTTTTAAAGAGTTTTACTCTTTCTTCCATGTCTTTCTTAATGGTCTCGAAGACATCCTTATTCTTGGAAGGGTCGGTGATGAAGTGTTTGGCAGGGTAAAGAACGTAGGCTGTCGGGTCAAAACCGTTCTTCTTAATCTTTTCTCCGGTAACCGTATTGATGAAAGTGACTATATCTATCTTTTCCCCTTTAAGCTCGATTCTTACCCCTTCGTCCATATAGGCCGGATAGATATCAATTGAGTCTCCCCTGACTCGGAAAGTCCCCCGGTGGAAGCCGAATTCGCTTCTTTCATACTGAAGGTCGATGAGTCTGTCGATTATCTGTTCCCTGGAAACCTTCATCCCCTCGGTAAACTCGAAGACGAAATGGCCGTATTCCCGGGGTGAGCCGATGTTATAGATGCAGGAGACGGAAGCCACGACAATCGTGTCGTTCCTGGTTAAAAGATTGGTGGTTGCGGCGAGTCTGAGTTTATCAATTAGCTCATTAATATCAGAGTCTTTCTCAATATAGGTATCGGTTGAAGGGATATAGGCCTCGGGTTGATAGTAGTCGTAGTAAGAGACGAAATAAGATACGGCATTCTTCGGAAAGAAATCCCTGAGTTCCTGGTAAAGTTGGGCCGCCAGGGTTTTGTTGTGGGAGATAATCAGTGTCGGCCTCTGAATCTTCTGAATTACATTAGCCATGGTAAAAGTTTTACCGGAGCCGGTTACGCCCAATAAAACCTGATGCTTCTTTCCTTTACAAACTCCGTCAGCAAGCTTTTCTATCGCTTGCTCCTGGTCGGGAGTGGACTTGAATGAAGATTTTAGCTTAAACTTCATGACTCATTATTTTATCACAGTTTTGGGTTTAATTTGGGTCTTGACATGTTCGGGTTTTGTTTGTATTTTGATTGTATGGCTCCGATAATCTACAAAAGACAGGGTCAAATCCTGGACTTTATCAAGCAGCATATTCAGTCAACCGGAAGTGCACCTACCCTTAAGCAGATAGCCGATGCCATCGGCGTTTCCTCCTTGGCAACGGTTCATGAGCATCTGCAGACTCTTGAAGAAAAGGGCCTTATTAAAAGAAAGATAGGCAAAACGCGCTCAATCGAGTTGACCTCTTCCAAGGTCGACTACTCTGCGGAAGGCCTGGATGTCCCCATCCTCGGCTTTATCGCGGCTGGTGCTCCCATAGAGCCCTACACAGACCCCAATGCAACCATGAGTATCCCTTCACCATTCGTCACAGGCAGAAAAAGAGTTTACGTTCTTCAGGTTCGGGGAGAATCCATGATTGAGGAGCAGATCAGAGACGGCGACTACGTGGTTATCGAACAGGCGGAAAATGCCACCAACGGGGAAATTGTCGTTGCCCTTCTGGACAACGGCATGGCCACTCTGAAAAGATTCTTCAGGGAAGCAACCCGAATAAGACTTGAGCCGGCAAATGCCAAAATGAGCCCGATATTCGTCAAAAACGTCAGGATTCAGGGAAAAGTTGTCGGGCTTATCCGCAGATACAAAAACTAAGCTTCTTTTCTTCTTTTGAGGTGGGTGTAGATATAAAAGGCAACCGCTAGAACTCCCAAGCCGACAATGACGAATTGAAACTTTCTGAAATATGGTTCTATCGAGAGCCAGTTTTCGCCAAGCTTTAAACCCACATAAGCAAGGACTGCCGACCAAAGAAAGGAACCGATGAAGGTCAGGAGAGAAAAAAGAGGCAGGTTCATTCTGGCAATGCCTGCGGGAAGAGAGATAAAAGTTCGGACGATGGGAAGAAGCCTTGAGGCAAAGGTGATCCCCTGGCCGTATTTTTGATACCAGGCTTTCGATTTTTCGTATTCGTGTTCCCGGATGAGAAGCCATTTGCCCCATTTTCTGATGGCAATTCTCACCCAATCTTCCCCTTTGGCGTATCCCAACCAATAGGCCAGAAGAGAACCCACTAGATTTCCTAGTGCGCCTATGGCTACCGCTGTCCAAAAGTCGAAGACTCCCCTGCCGGCCAGAAAGCCGGCAAAAGGCATGGTTATTTCTGAGGGGATGGGGATAAGGGCGGATTCGGCCGTCATCAAGAGAAAAACAGCCAAAAGGCCGTAGTTAGAGATAAGTGCGGTTAGGTTGGTAACAAAAAATTCCGTTAGGCCCTGCATGGATTTAAATCTTAACCTCCTATATACAAAGACTCAAGTATATTTCTGCCGCTCATGGCCGAAGGGGGCGTAATCCCCATCAAATTAAGAACGGTCGGGGCAACATCGGCCAAAATTCCCGCCGGCAGAGTTTGGTTCCTGCCGATAAGGTCTTTGGAGACGACAACAAAAGGAACTGGGTTGGCATTATGTTCGGTGTCAATCTCACCTGTTTGGGAATTAATCATTTCTTCCGCATTTCCGTGGTCTGATGTAATTAAAAGAGTTCCTCCGTAAGCAAGAATGAAATCCGCAATTTTCCCTACGCACTCATCAACCACTTCACATCCCCTGGCTGTAGCCCCGATATTCCCGGTGTGTCCAACCATATCCGGATTGGCAAAATTGATAAGAATGAAGGAGTAATCCATCGAGTCTCTGAGCCTGACCAAAAGCTTGGCGGTCAGCTCCCGGGCGCTCATTTCCGGTTTTAAATCATAGGTGGGAATTTTTGGAGAGGAGACTATATCCCGTTCTTCCCCCTGCATGGGGGACTCCTGCTGGCCGTTAAAATAAAAGGTGACGAATCTTTCTTTTTCCGACTCCGACATCCTTAATTGTTTGAGATTGTGCTCCGATATCACCCTTCCCAAAGGCATTTCCACTATCTCGGGAGGAAAGGCGACTTTTATCCCATCCGTAGCTAGAGGTTTGGCGTATTCGGTCATCGTGACGAAGAATAAGTTGTTAATCGCCGGCCCTCTGACGAAAGACGATTGGGAATGGGGTTCGGCCGTCAGGTGGCTTTTGGTATATTTGACCAGAAAAGGGTCGAATCCCCAGCTTATCTTTTCAGGAGCAAAATCCTTAAAAACAAATGCACTGGTAAGTTGTCTTGGCCTGTCGATGCGGAAGTTAAAGAAGATTACGGAATCGTTTTCTTTGATAACAGTTAAGGGTTTGCCGTCTGCCCCCGCCACCAAGCAAGGCTCGATAAACTCATCGGTTTTGCCGATTGAATAGGATTCCGTAATGGCCGCATCAAGGCTGGTGACAATCTTCCCCTGTCCTTGAGTCAAGGCAAAATAGGCCTTGGCGGTTCTTTCCCAGCGAAAATCCCGATCCATCGCCCAATATCGTCCCATCAGGGAGGCGATTTGACCAACGCCTTCTTTGACAATAACGTCCCTGATACTTTTAAGATAAATTGAGGCGGAGGTCGGAGGAGAATCCCTACCGTCGGTAAACAGGTGCAGGAAGACGTTTTTAAAGGAGTTGCGGGAAGCCAGCTGAATCAGGGCAAAAAGGTGTTGAATATCCGAGTGGACCCCTCCGGCTCCCATCAGACCCAAAAGGTGCAGATTTGAGTTGTTTCTTTTGGCGTGGTTGATGGCTTCGATAAGCACCGGGTTTTTAAAAAATGACCCGTCGGCAATCGACATGTTGATTCTCGCCAAATCCTGATAGACGATTCTGCCCGCTCCCAAGTTCAGATGCCCCGTTTCCGTATTTCCCGGCTCTCCCCGGGGAAGGCCGACCGATTCTCCCGAAGCCGACAGTTGGGTGTGAGGGTAAGATGAGAGAAAACGGTTCATATTCACCGTGTTTGCCTGGGAAACGGCGTTACCCGGACCGGGAGAGGACAGACCCCACCCGTCCAATACCAAGAGACAGACGAATTTTGCAGGCTGTGGAGAAATCATTTTATTTCCTAAATCGCGTGAGTTCCTGTTCTATTGCGGAGAGGCGGTTATATTTGGCCACCCTTTCTCCTCTGGCCGGAGCACCGAATTTGGCATAGTCGGCTCCCACGCCGACGGCGAAATCGGCGATAAAGTAATCGTTTGTTTCCCCGGAACGGTGCGAAACAACTATTTTAAAATTGGCTTCCCTGGCTTTCTTGATGACCTTTAAGGTTTCGGTTACCGTACCGATCTGATTGGGCTTAACCAGTATTGCGTTACAGGCTTTTTCGCTGATGGCCCGGTCAAGCCTCTTGGGATTTGTAGCCAGAAGGTCGTCTCCGACGATAAGAACGCTTGAACCGATTGCTTCGAAAAGTTTTGCCCAGCTGGCCCAGGCATCCTCCTGAAAAGGATCCTCCAAAATCGCCAGTTTATATTGTTCGTTTAAGCTTTTGTAATAATCGACCATTTGCTCATCCGTTAACGGCGCTGATTTGTCCCTTATCAGATACTCCCCGTTTTTGAAGAAAGAATCGGCGGCAACATCCAAACCCAAAAACACGTCTCTGCCCATCGAATACTTGGTCTGTCTAATGGCTTCAACAAAGACTTCCAGAGCATCGGCGTTGGTAAAAAGATTGGGAGCATAGCCGCCTTCGTTACCCACGGAATGGATGGCCCCCCTTCGGGCCAGGTTTTGGCCTACTGTCAGGTAAATCTCCACACCCATCTGGATTCCCTGCGAAAAACTCTTGGTTGAAGCGGGGATAACGTGGAATTCCTGAAAATCCAGATTTCCTGCTCCGTGGAGACCACCGTTAATCATATTGAAAAGCGGAATCGGCATTCTTAAAGAAGGTTTAAAGCCGACTTTTTGGGCCAAATAGTTAATCCAGACATAAAGGTCCATCTTCGAAGCGGCCGCCCCTGCCTTGGCGGATGCCATGGAGATTGCCAAAATCGCGTTTCCTCCGTACTTGGTTTTATTTTCGGTGCCGTCCAAATCGTCTAGTTTCTTGTCAAGGGCGTCCTGGGCAGTGGGGTCCATGCCGACGATGGCCGGGCCCAAAACCGTATTGACGTTGGCTACCGCTCTTAAAACACCTTTTCCCAAATACCTGGGGTTGTCGGTATCCCTCAGCTCCAAGGCTTCGTGAGTTCCGGTTGAAGTTCCGGCCGGAACCGAGGCCACCCCGACAAATCCCGTATCGAGCATACAAGCCGCCTCAACCGTGGGGATGCCCCTTGAGTCGAGTATCTCCCTTGCCCAAACACGGGCTATTTTAGCCATAATTATCCTTTAGCCACCTTTCTCTCTGCTTCCAATATAACATTTCTAACTCTGTCAACGGCATCGGGATTTACCGAAATACTGGTTATCCCGTAGCCCACCAACTTTTCCACCAAATCCTCATACACCGAGGGTGCCTGACCGCAAATTGAAGAGGAGACCCCCAGCTTGTGGCATTTTCGGATAACCCTCCTTAATGCCCAGAGAACGGAAGGAGAGCGCTCGTCGAAAGCTTTGGCAACCTCGGCATTATCCCTGTCCGTACCCAAAAGAAGCATGGTTAAATCATTTGAGCCTACCGAGACCCCGTCAATCCCCACCTTGATAAAGTCCTCCAAAAGGATAACATTCACCGGGAGCTCGACCATCATCCAAAACTTAAAAGTCGGGTCCTCAAACAAGCCTTCGGCGGCTACGATTCTTCTGACAGCGGCCAGCTCTTCAACCGAACGAACATAGGGAATCATCAGCCAAAGATTCTTATGCTTCTGCCTGACCTTTTTAAGGGCCTGAAGCTCGAGATTAAAAACTTCCGGATTGGCAATGTAGCGGAAAGCTCCCCGAAAACCCATAAGGGGATTTGGTTCCTCCGGCTCCCAATACTTTCCCCCCTCTAAGGAACGGTATTCGTTGGTCTTAAAATCCGTGGCCCGATAAACAACCGGTTTGCCCGCAAATGCTTCACAGAATACCGAGATGCCGCCTGCAAGTTTATCGATAAATTTATCCTGGGTTTTATTTTTAATGGTCTCTTTGGGGTGAATACCGATTTGCCCGATCATAAACTCGGCCCTGAGAAGGCCGACTCCGTCAACATTGAGCTTGCCGATCTCTTTAGCTCTTTCCGGCTCACCGAGATTGACATACAACTTCGTCGCGCTTTTTTGCTTAGTGGGTTCGGCCTCCTCTTGAGCTGGAGTTTCTTTTGCTTTCTTGCTGCCCATAAAGATTTGGCCGGTGGCCCCGTCGACGGTGACTACCTGCCCTTCTTTCAATTCCTTTGTCGCCATTTTTGTTCCCACCACGCAGGGAATTCCCAACTCGCGGGAGACAATGGCCGCATGGGAAGTTTGCCCCCCCTGGTCGGTAATAATCGCCACGGCCTTTTTCATTGCAGGCACGAAGTCGGGAGAGGTCATTGGCGCCACCAAAACGTCCCCCGCGTTTACTTTTCCGATCTCTTTGGCGCTTGAGATAATCTTCACCGTACCGCTGGCGATACCCGGAGAAGCCGCGGTTCCAGTAAGGATTGAAGTCAGGGCTGTGGCAAAGCCCTCCGATTTTTCCTTGACCCTCTCTTTGATGGTGGTTACCGGTCTGGTTTGGACAATGTAGAGATTCTTGCCCTCTTTGGCCCATTCCGCATCCTGGGGAAAGTAATAATGCTTTTGCAGCTCGTCCGCCCAAACGGCCAGCTTGACGATTTCTGCATCGCTTATCTTCTGTTTGTCCCGGATTTTTTTCGGCACATCCGCCTTTTTGGTTTCGGTGCCGACCTTAATCAGTTGGATTGATTGGTCGGAAATATGTTTGGAGAGAATGGCGAATGTCTCCTTCTGAACAACATATCTGTCCGGAAGAACCAACCCCTGAACAATCATTTCTCCCAAACCCCAGACGGCTTCAATAACAATTCTGTCTTTTTCGTTGGTTACCGGGTCCAAAGAAAAAATTACTCCGGAGACTTCCGACTGAACCATTCTCTGAACAATCACCGAAATCTTCACCTTTTCGTGAGGAACTTTATTTTCCACACGGTAAAATATTGACCTGGCCGTAAAAAGTGAAGCCCAGCACTCTCTGACGGCGTTGAGCAGGTTTGCTTCCCCTTTGATATTAAGGAGAGTGGTCTGTTGGCCGGCAAATGACGTTTGGGGCATGTCCTCCGCCGTTGCCGAGGAACGAACCGCCACTAAAGCCTTTTTAAACCTTCCCGAAAGTTTCTTATATGAGGCCACGACACTTGAAATTACCTCCTGAGGAATTTTCCCCCTCAGTATCAGGTTTTGTATCTTTCGGGAAGCAGCCTCCAGTTGTGCCGGGTCGTTCACGTCAGTTGTTTTTAAGATTCTGTAGACTTCGGTAATCAGGTTGTTTTCGCCGAGAAAAAGATCGTAAGCCTCAACCGTAAGGGCAAAACCGTTAGGTACCGGGAATCCCGCCTTGGTCATCTCTCCCAGATTGGCACTCTTTCCGCCAACCAAGGAGGTATCATCTTTATCTATTTCCTTAAAAAAGACGCTGAGGGGACGGGCAGCCATTGCTCTTTTTATTTTACAGCTTGGATTTGAAGTAATCTACCCAGACAATCGGCGAGGGGTCTAAATCATAAAGAATAGCCAAGTAGAGGCTGACAAAACTGCCCAAGATAAGGATTTCGAAGATTTGGTCAAGCTTTTTCTCCCAGGAGAGCTGATAGACGGAGGTTTCGACTCCGTTTTTTTCAATGACTTCCCGGGTAATCGGATAGCGTCTCTTTATCTCCTCGGAATAAAGCTCCGATTCCAAAAGAACGAAATTCAAAAGCTCTTTGGCCCGGTGCGGATTTCGTAGACCCTCCAAAAGATGATGATTCATCTCCGGGATATCAAAAAGAAGCGAGAATGTCTTGGCGTTTTCGTTGAGCTGGTTTTTAAAAGCGTGGGCAATTCCCGCCAGATGCTCGCTGGCTACAAGTACCGGAATTTTACCCTTTAGTTTATGGGCCAGACTCTTGGCCAAATTCTTTTCTATAGGGGAATCGGCCCCAAACTCGCTGATGGCTTCCCCCATCAGCCTTTCGATTCTTAAAACGTCGGTCTCGTCGAAAGAAAGAAAGCCCAATTTTGCCAGAATTGAAAGAATGGAGGTGATTGAGTATCCTAAGCCCATTCGCGGCTGATTTGAGGGATTGGCAAGCGGCTGATAGACATAGCAGGGAAGTTTTTCCTTTTTGAGAATTTCTTCGAGTTTTCCGCCCGAGCAGACCCCGATTATCTTGGCTTTCTTTTCAATAGCGTCTTTAAGGGAAGAGATTGTCTCGGCCGTATTTCCCGAGTAGGAAGAGACGATAACCAGGCTATCTTCATTGACATATTTCGGGAGGGACATTTCCGTAAAAACTTCCAAAGGAGCCCTCAGCCCCGAAAGAGTCAGGCTGTCGACGATTCTTCCCCCGAGGGCCGAGCCGCCCATCCCGGTGACGACAATGTTTTTGGCTTGCCCGTAACTACCGGGTATCTCAAGAGCGCGGACCTCCCTGAATGCCTGGTCTACCTGCCTGGGAAGAGCAATGATTGAGTCCAGTATCCCTCCCTTATCCAGGTTAACGATGGCGTTGTAGGAATCAATTGAGCTCATTTTCCGACAATCCTTCTGACCAGCCCCAATCCGTCCTTGAGGAGCTTTTCTGCCTCCTGCCTGTCTTTGCTTTCGGCAAAAACCCTGAATTCCGGAGCGTTTTGCGAAGAACGGAAAAGAATCCAACTGGAGTCGCTTAACCAAATTTTCAGTCCGTCGATTTCTTCGGTTTTTACTCCCTTGAAAGTGTCCTTGGCCGATTCGATTATCTTCTCCTTAAGGCTCCACTCGTATTCGACCTTGTCCCGGGCAAGATAAAATTTCGGAAGGGTTCCCACAAACTCCGAAAAGGTACCTTTAAGGGCAGAGAGAATGTTGAGGATTTCAACCGTTGTTCGGCCTCCGTCCCGGCTCATCATCTCCGAGAATATGCCTCCGCCGTTGGCTTCAAACCCGAAAGCGGCTCCGACCTCCTTCATTTTGGCCACAACCTGCGAAGAGCCCACCTGAGTCCTGACAACTTTCTTGCCGGTTTGCTCCACAACCTGCGAGGTGTTGATTGGGGTGACCACATACTCTCCGGAGGCTTCTTTGGCCAAAAGCGAGCCGGTATAATCCCCGGGAATATAATTTCCCTTTTCGTCGATAAAAACCGCCCGGTCCCCGTCCGAATCGTAGCCGACACCGAAATCCGCTTTTTCGGAGAGTACTTTCTCCTGAAGTCCGACAAAGTCTCCCTCAACTTCGGTATCCCGGGAGTAAAATTCTCCCTGAACCGAAGCATTGAGTTCAACCACATCCACTCCCAACTGCCTGAGCACCCAAGGAGCCACATCGCTCTGGGCGCCGTTTCCGGGATCAACCACAACCCTCCAGGGAGGATAAGGCAATCTGGCTTTGCCCACCAAATATTCTTTATAGGAGCCAGCCGCGGAATCGTCGGGAACCATGACTTCGCTTTTGTCGGTAAACTTCACTTTTTCTTTGATTTCTTCATAAATTTTCCCTATCGCTCCCTCATGTTCTTTGGAGATTTCCTCGCCGAAAGCAAAGAATTTTAGACCGTTAAGATGGGGCTTGATGTGCGAACCGGAGACCATGGTGCTGCCCGCAAAAGAAGGTTCTGCTTTGAGAATATAGTTGATGGCGGGAATGGGCACCACCCCTTGGTCGAAGACTTCAAAGCCTTCGTAAATCAGCCCCGAGGCGTAAGCGGCTCTGATTCTCGGGCTTGATTCCCTGGGGTCAATCCCCACGGCGATTCTTCCCACCTGGCCCGCTTTTTTAACAAAGAGGCCAAAGGTTCGGCCGATATCGAAAGAAAACTGGTTGGTGAAAAGCTCCTGAGCATCACCCCTGATGCCGGTTGTTCCGAATAACGATTGAGCAGCCATCTATCCTATTCTAATCGGGAGGCGATTAGCTGGTCAAGAAGACCAACGACTTGGGTATCGCTGGTTTTGGAGACAACATCCGCCTCCGCCAAATCGGAGATTGTTTCTTCAATCTGACCCTTTTTAAACCTCTTTGCCTGGGAAAGTGCCTTGAGAATCCTCCAGTCCTCTTTATACGGCAGAAGAGAGGGATCGCGGCTTACCCAGTAAAGGTCTCTTAAATGCCTACCTAAAAAGTGAATAATCTTCTCCATCGGCTCGGTGGATACCAGCGCATGAAGAAGTTTGACGGCTTTTGCGGAGTTGCCGGGATAGAATGAATTTAAGAATGAAAATATCAACGGCGGGAGTTTAAACTGTTTCTCGTTAAGATTTTTCGGCAGAAGATTCTTGACTCGGGCTCCGATTGGGCCCTCGTTGTAGACAATAAGCGTTCCGGCAAGAGTCTTCTGGTGGGCAGTAAGCCATTTAAAATCAGTCAAAAGAATTTTGTTGGCATTTTCCAGAACATAAAGGCTCTCCTTAGCAAAAAGGCTCTTGGCCGAGACTTGCTCCGCGAGGTTTAGCTTTCCGACCGAAATGTAAAAAATCGAAAATCCTTTTTTCTTCGCCTCCTTGATGGTAGAGTTGAGTTCGGCTTTGGAAGACAATATATCGTCGCCGTGGAGAAGAATAATAGTCATAGGTTATTAAGATATTGTGCGACTAATATCCTAACCCGGTCGTAAAATCTATTTTTACCGCGCCGGCTGTGGGGTAGCAAACTTCCCGAAAAGTTTTTCGGAATGTGGGCAATTTCATGCAAAAGGACTTTATCTTTTTCCATGTCCCCTAGCCTATCATACTTTTCCGAAATTACTTCAATAATATAGCTTGGCCCCTTTTTAAGGGTCAGCTGCCAAATCCTGGAAAGGCCCCAAATTCTGGAAATGGCCCGGGTGTTGGTCCCGGTTGAACGCACGCAATAAATCGAATTAGTTCTTAGCCAGCCAAGATGAAGGTTCTCGATTATGGAGTTGACTCTTGTTTTTACATCAGAGGCGCTTTTCCACTTTACAAGTTTTCCTTTATTCGACTTTGTATACCTCAGCACCTTCTTTAACCTCCGAATCAACTTTTAATCCTACCACATCCCCTTTTCCCGCTGAATCTTTTTTCTCATGCTCGATCTGGATAGAACTTACCTCTTGAGTAAAAAGATCTTCTCCCCCGCGGGCAAACTTTATCTTTTCTCCCGTAGTCAATGTACCTGAAAGCTCGACGATAGCCACCCCGATTTTGTCGTAGTAGTGAGTAACTTTTCCTATTTTCAGATTAGCCATTATCCTCACCCCCTTTGAGATAAGTATACGCGTAAGTAAGAGCAACTGCCAACGCATCTGCGGCATTGTCAAAATGGGTTCTTTTTTTGGGACCGCTTCTTACCTTGGCTCCCAAGACTTTTCTTAAAGCTTTCTGGACTGCCTTTTTATCGGCTCTACCGTTTCCTGCAATCGTCTTTTTGATTGTTCCTGGAGCAATTTCCACAACACTAATTTTACTTTTGGCAGCGGCCATTAGCATTACACCCTGTGCTTGTCCTACTCGTATGGCTGTTTTTGCATTTGCCGCAAAGAAAAGTCTCTCCATGGCCATAATATCTGGCTTAAATTCCTCTAAAATAGAGCGCATTTTTTTATGAATATTTATGAGTCTAGTTCCGGGTGTTCCGTTTTTGTCGGTCTCAATAAGTCCGAAGTTTTCTACAATAATCTCTTTTCCGTTCAAGCTTAAAAAACCGAAGCCGGTGGTTGCCGTACCAGGGTCTATCCCCAGGATTTTCATATCTAATTATACAACTAAGTACCTCGGATATTAGTGCTGAAGTTTTTTCTTCTTCTTAAATCCCCATCCAGAGGATAAGCGGCTGGGCAATAATTTTCGTCTTCTATGCAGGAAATTGATGCAGCCCTTAAGTCCCGACTTGCAAGCGAAAGTTCATCTCTCATTAAACCCAAATCCCGGTCGGTTACGTGTAGCAAAAGTATATTACCTCGACTCAGAGGTATATTGTTTTCCAAAGAACCTGAATCTGCACTCCAAAAATAGGGTGTTAATCCCTTGTTCTCACACATCCCCAAAAAGCTCTCCGTAAACTCTCCGTACGGGGCCCGCGCATACCTTTTTACTGCTAGCGAATAATAATCTTGTCCCAAAAGCCAGCGGAAATTTCTTGTCCAGTTGTCATAATCTGCATTCCACTCTTCATACGAGGTTTGCAGGACTCGTTCTTTGGCCGGATGATTCATCGTGTGATATCCGATGGTATGGCCTTCTTCGGCCACTCTTTTAAATATATCAGGGCTAATTTCGTTACAAGCGAGTGCTGCGGTTGCTATCGGGAAGAAGGTTGCCTGAAAACGGTTTTCTCTCAAGTAATCCAACATTTCTACCAAAACCTCAGGCATCCAGCAGTCGTCGATGGTAAGAGCATAAAGAGGCAAATCCGTTTGCAAATGGCTTATGACCAAAGGGAACTCTTTTTTGGATCTCTCCGGACTTAAAACAAAAGACGCCAGAGCTAGGCCCGAGCCCTTAATAAAATCTCTTCTCGAGAGGCGTTCTTTACTCATTGTGGGGAAGTATAAGTAAATAGTGCCGAAATTTCAACCTAAATTGCTAATTTACGAAAAAAATGGTAGTTTATGAGACATGAAAGAACTTTCGCGAAGGGATTTTCTTAAAGTTTCCGGATTAGGCCTGGGTGCTTTATCTATTCCCGTTCTTTCCGCCGAGGCTAGAGAAACAATCCCTCCCCTTGTCGATCTTCCTCTTCTTTGGACCCAAGAAACTCCCGTAAAAGTTGAGTATTTATACAGTTGGGGAGGGAGACGCAATATTCCCGCCGACTGGAGGTTGGTATCGGGTGTACCGTTCGATATCTTGGCACCTATAAGGCCCGTGCACCGTAGCAATTTGGAAAACTTTACTTTGGACACCCCTTATCCTTACGCCTGGGTTGCTTCCTTGCCTCACCTCACGGGTTCTCCAGCCCAATGGGAAGCAATTGTCGGTTGGGGAGTTCAAGATTCAATTCTTTTTAGCAATGGCCAGCTGGCTGGAAAACAAGGCGATATAATTTCCTCTTACGCCTATGCGGAACAACGCGATCTCTACGCAAACAAAATCTGGAACGTTCTTACGGCGCTTATCGGAATTGCCAACTTTGTAAAAGACAACGGGCCTTTGCTGCCCGGAAACAACTACTCCATGTTGCAAATGTCTAATTTGATCGAAGACCTTGAAGTTAACCGCATCTATCGTAACGGATATCTCTCTCCCGGAGGGGGAGTCTGCTCGATAGCCTCAACTCTCTGCAAGTCGGTTTTCATTTCCTCCGCAAGAGGTTATACGGAGGAGGTAGAAAGAACGAGGCACGAGCCCATTTATCAATACTGGACTCCTCCGCTTGAACCGGGAATTACAAAATGGAACACGGATGCAACGGTGATGTACTACCGAAGGAACGCACAACCTTTTGATGAGGATAATCTGGACTATATATTTAGAGTAAAGGAGGATTCCCCACCTTTATATATTTCCGTTCGTGCGGATTTAGCCTTTAACGACGAGCCGATAGAGGGGGACCTTACTTTTAATACCGATGCCCGAATGGCCTTCGCCTTAACTGTGCAAAAAAATAGACCGGCAAGGGCCGAGGCCGATTCTTTGTTTCGTTTAAGACAAAGATACGCAGATTTTCATCACTTTGAAGAAGAGATAATTATTCCGTAATTCCGCAGACTTCATTTTCGGCCTCAAATCCCGTTCCCTCGATGGTGCCATTGATAAAATCTCTGACCTCGGCTCTTGATGCGAACCAATAATCTTGGACTAAATTCTGGGCTGTGGGGTCTCCCCCGGGCGGCCTTCTTCTGGTTGTGTCGGGAGTATACCAATTGTTTTCCGTCGTAAATTCATACCTGGCGGCAAATGTCGGCATACCAAATCCCGATGCTTCTCCGCCGGACCCGTTTATAACAAGCTGTCTGATTAGTTCTCCGAAAACATTCAGAAATACCCCCGGTTCGAAATTTGTTTCTAGGTTTCCTTCAGCCAGTTCTCTCTGAAAAAAAAGAAGACCTTCTCCTAAAAATCTGGCCGCACGTAGCGCTCCTCGCGAAAATTCCTGTCTTGCTCTTCTGAGCATAGCCTTTAAGACATATTGCTGAATTGCATCTCTATGCATAGAGTTTGCATAATATCTTGCTCTGGAAAGTCTTAATATTTCTTCACCGCTAAAAGTCTGCATTCCGGGGGCAAAATATCCCATATTCAAGTCGCTTATCTCCCAGGGGACACATACCTCTATTTCGTTATTGAAAATTTCTTCAACTGCCCTTGTTAAAAACTCCATATCAACGAGCATGACGAAGTCGCAGGAAAGACCCGTTGCGTCTTCCAATACTTTTTCCGCAAGAGGCATTCCACCTCTTCGATGTATCTGGTTGGCCATATAAATCGTGTCGTTACCCAGAAATCTGGATATCTCGGGAGCCGAGACTGACCTCGGAATGGCGATAACTCTTATCTCATTCTTCTCGATATCCAGAGACATCATTTGCATGCTGTCGGTCAAAAGCCTTTCGCTTCCCTTCCCCAAAATGACAAAATTAATTCTTCCTTCATTAAGTTCCCTATCGACCCTGTTCCAATAATCCGGGTCTGTTTCCGCCTTTCTATTCCTTCTTTGTTGCGCTACTTCATAAAGGGCGGGGTAAATATACTTTTCGAAGTATGTTCGTGTGTCGGGGGTGGAAGAGGGCTCCGGGGTAGAAATAGCCTCGGTCGCAGGTTGCGGGTAAAAAGGGGTTGGACTAGGAATGCTGGGGGAAGGAATTTCCTGACTTTCAGGTAAATTACATGAGGCCAGTATTGCAGATGCAGAAATTAAACCCGCCGAACGGAAAAAATCTCTTCGCGATATACTTTTTGATACTTTTTCGATATTGGCCACGACGTACGATTATATAACTACTCTTCAAATCTGTCCAAATGGTTGTTCCCAGGTAAAGAGTCTAGCAGTTCTTGAAATCCGACGTATTCTTTCCAAACACCGATAATTCCATATCTGTCTACCTCAGAAAGATAGCGTTCAATTTTTCTAAAGTAGCTTTGGGGTCTCGTCCCACAGAATACAAATCGTTCTTCAATCTTCCCTTCGAGGGCTGCTACCCCAAGTAAAAATCTCAAGGTGGCCATGTGATAGTCTCCAGGATCCGCTTTTTGCTGTATTTCGTGGTGGCCGACAATGTCCCATGGAGAAAGAGAGTATTGCTTCAAAACGGCCATACATAGAGAAAGGGTGTTTGCCATCTGTAATCTTGGAGGTTCCAGGTCGGACGGAAAACGTTGTTCATATTCTGTCCCTATCTGCTCGTAACCTAAAGAGTATGCGTTAAAGTCCGTAATCCCCCGATCCACCAAGGAATTTAGATTCGAAACGATTCCCAAATCCGAAAACCTTTCAGCAGTCCTGATTCTGTTTGAATCCAATTCCGGATTTTCCGAACTGACTCTTACGTGCAAGCCTCGATATGGTCTTTCTATGTTTCCGCTGGCCCTCTGGGTTTGCAGAATTCCGTATCCCCCCTCCTCAGAATTGTTTCTTTGGATGGGAAAGTTATCAACACACCAATGGACACTTGGGCCCAAACCGTTGCCATCTGGGTCGTTACCGTCTAAACCCCAAACGGTGTTTAAGGCCGTTCTTTCAATCCCGTTTAGGCGGTATCTTTCTCCAGCATCGTAATGAACCACCAAAAGCTTAACCTCCCTCATCAGTCTTCTTTCAACCTCGTTTCTGTGGGTTGGAATTATGGATAATTGGTTTTCTCGGCTGGTTATGTCTCCCGAGAGCCGCAAATCCCCTTCCGGGCTAAACTCTAAAGGCGTAATTTGGGACAGTATGTCAGATATTCTTTCGTTTAAAATCGGATTTTCGGGTCTGCCCGGATTAACACCATCCTTTAAAAGGTAGGCCCCTGCATATTGAGCCGCTACATGTAAAAACTCTCTTCGGGTAAGTTTTTCTTTAGACATTTGTCCTCCTTATCCCGACCCAGTTTATCGGGGGTCTTCCGAATATTGCGTATTTGTTTGTATCGTCAACCTTAAACAGTCTGACTTTTCCGTCAAAACCGCGATTGGCATCAGAAACAAGAAGGGCGATTTTCCCGTTGATTTCCTTTTTGGCAACAATGGCGCCGACATGTCCCGCTCCTTCGCCAAAGGGTACCGATTGGGAGACAAAAAGATCTCCGGGTTCAAAATCCTCGACCCTCTCCGTAGAAACAAAAAGGGCGTTTCCCTCACGGAACCTGTCCGGCCCTCTGGAGCCGTTCCTTAATCTCTCCGGTACCAAATCCCTGGCAAATTCAATATCCCAACCGCCGATATTCAGAGGGGAATTTGCTCTTCCCAAGCAAGAGAGAAAAATGACCCAAGCCACACATTGGGTAACCTCGTTATTAAACCTCCAAGTTTGATAGTTAAGATGTTCAAGACCCTCCTCGATATTTTCTCGTGTCGTACTGTCTAGCCTTGTATACCAATCACTCTCCCTGATGTAGTCTCCGAGTCTTTTTTCGCGAGACTCGAGAAACTCCTGATACGGATAATCTCTGGTATACCTTTCAACAAGCAACTGTAAGGCTAGAATATCTCCAAGCAGCGGGTCGCTTCTCATTTCCTGCTCAAATCCGCTTCTATCTTCTTCATTTCTTACGCTCCTGTATAAATTGTCGACAAAAGCATTCTCGCCGCTTAGGTATGATTGCTCCAGTCTACCTTCCTGGATTTCCGGAGCTGGACGGCCTCCGTGAAGGTTATAGTGATGATAAGTTTCTTGAATACGCTCGATCTTTTCCAGCTGTTCCTCCAGATTAGGCCTTCGGCTGGTTAAGGACAGAGTCAGTAAAAGCCTAGAGTTCCTACCCACATGTCCGTCGGTTTGTCTTGGACCTCTTATCGCTAAAGCGGCATCTAAACCAATGTAGAAATCTCTATCAGGAGTCCATCTGAAATCGTAAGTTGTATCTCCGAACCTACTTATGGCTGTATCGTTATCCAAAGAAATTTCGGGGTCAAAAGGGCTCACCCAATATTGGCTCCAGAAAGAGTGCATCTGATGCTCGTCAAATCGGGTATTTGTTTGCGAAAGAGTATGGGCGAGCATCGTTGCCAGCCCGCAAACCCCAGCGCCTCTAACGTCATCGCCATTGATTAATCCGTAGCGAAAATTTATATCGCCGGAGATATTAAGAATATCCATAGTCGAATATGTCTCTCCTTCCCTATATCCGCCTTGACTTATCTGATGCCTCAAAAACTGAGCCGCTCCCTCCAAAAGATTGTACTGTTTGTTGGGGTAGTACTCCCCTATCATCGTAAAATCGGCTATTTCAGGGCTTCTTACTTCATCCATATAACTTCTGCCGTTTATCCCTTCGTCCAAAAAAGCCAAAGCCAATGTTTGAATACCCATCGCGTGGTGGAGTAGTGCTACCCTGAAAATGTTTCCGTCTGGACTTTTTAAGGAAAATATTTTGGAAAAGGAAACATCCGCTCCGCCCATACGCCATTTTTCAATTGGCACGACGCTACTTAGGAAATAATCACCTCTCAGCGGATAGCAAATGACCGGGGTATCACTAAGCCTGACCATGCCCCTTCTTTCTTCAATCTCCAATACTTCCAGGGAGTTTTTTCCTTGAAAATTTTTTCCTGGCTCTTCCCCTGCAGTTTTTAAAGAAGGTTTAAGAACAAACGCTCCGGCTGCGGTCACTACGACCTTCATAAAATCTCTCCTGTTTAGTTTTTCTTTGACCATTCCACGGGGTAGGCTGGTTAATTTACCACACAACGGGGATAATTACAACCTATAATGTCAAAATTTGAGGAAATAGAGGATTTTTGCTTTACTTTTAAGTTCCTCGATCCAAGTAGCGTATTCTTTCCCCAGTTTTTGCTGGAAAAGCTGCTCCTTGATGCTGTCTTTGTTTTCCTCAAAGTTGGCCTCGGCTCCAAAAAGGTCTTTATTCTCTTCGTAGTAGGTTTTGACGTCCTCTTCGGAGATATTTATTTTCGGGGAAAGAATCGTTTCAACTATTTTTTGCAGTTTGATTTGCTCCACGAGGTCAGCTTTTGTTTCTCCCCTTATACTTAAAGCCTCCTCGAGCGTGGTTCCCTGTTCTTTAAGTAGTTCCTCTATCCTTGAAAGTTCGAAATCCAGTGTTGCCTGCTCAATTTTTACTCCCTGCCTGCCTGCTTCCTGGAAAACAAGGTTTTTCTCAATTAAATTATCCAAAACCTCTTGTCCGCCTTGTTTTTCAAGTTCCTTTATCAGAGAAATTCTGCTTATGGGTCTACCGTTGACAAAAGCAGCGAAAAGAAGGGTTTTGGCCAGAAAAATTAGAACTAAAGCCGCACAAAGTATCAATAAGGTCCGGACCCACTTGGTTTTTGAAAACTTGTCATAAAAAGTCCTGGCTTTGACCTTAATCTTTTTGGCGAATTTAATGATTCTCATCAAGATAATAATGATCTTTCGGCCTGGCCCCAGTCTACCACATTAGACCAGGCTTTTATAGAGGCTGGTCACCGGTTTTTTAAACTCTTCACCGTGACCGGGACAGAAAATTGTTTTCTGGGGAAGCTTTCTTAATCTTAAAATACTTTTGTTCAAAACTTTCCTGTCCGAATAACCAAAATCGGTCCTTCCCAATGAGCCGTCGGCAAAGAATAAGTCACCGCAAAAAACATAACGGCTACCCAGAAGTCTAAAGGCTGCCGAGCCAGGGGTATGGCCCGGAAGCTCCAGCACTTCAAGGCTTATCTCTCCGGCTTTAAGAATATCTCCTTCCTTAAACCAGACAACAAGACCGGTAAGAACCGGCTCTTTCCTTAACAAAAAAGCGTCTTTTTGGTTGACACCCGGCCGAATGGCGTAGGCAAGGGCCAGATCGGAAGCACCCAGAAAATGGTCGGAGTGTCCGTGGGTAATGATAATTAGTTTAGGTTTTAAATTAAGGTTTCTTATTTTTTCCTCAATATAATCCGCATCTTCCCCGGGGTCGATAACCGCGCAATTGCCTTGGGAGCCGTAGACAAGATAGCAGTTCGTCTTAAAAGAGCCTACCTCCAGCCTGACTACTGTCTCAGGAGACTTTTCGAAATGTTCGTGAGTAGATTTTTTCAATTTCCCGAGGAGCCTTTTTGCGGACATAATACAGTTTGGCGCGTTTGGCTCCGGAATGACCTTTTTTGACAACGGTTATTTTCTCGATTGTCGGAGAAAAAAGCGGGAATATCCTCTCCACGCCAACTCCTCCGGCGCCCATTTTTCTGACAATGAACATTTTATCGCCGCCCCTGCCTTTGATGGCCAGAACAATTCCCTCGAAGACTTGGGTTCTTTCCTTGTCGCCTTCTTTTATTCTTTGGGCCACTTTGACTTTATCGCCAATGGCGAATTCGGTTTCTTTGTGTGTCACTTTTAAAGCCATAGGTGGATATTTTACAAAAATAGGCTCCTTTGTTCAAGAAGCTTCTTCCGCTTCCAATATTTGGGCTATTTTCCTGGCCAAATCCTCGCTCCAGGATATTTTTACCGGCAGCCTAACCCTTTCTTTGCGGCCGTCGAAAACCAAAGTGACCGTTGCATTTCCGGGGTTTAAATCCAAAACCGCTTTCAAACTCCTAAGCTTTACCGCCGAAATGCCTTTGGGCACCCTGATAAAGACATCGTTTTGTTGGGAGGATTTGGATTCCCCGGAATCGATGGCCTCGACGATAAGGGTCGGAGTCTCTTCACGCGTATCCACCCGGCCAGAGATAAGCAGGGGCTTAAAATCAACCCAATAATTTCGGGTAAATTTGAAAATCTTGGGAAAGACGATAAGTTCAATCGAGCCGGTTTCGTCTTCGGCTCTGACAAAGGCCATTTCCTGCCCCGAATTTCTGGTAACCACAATTCTTACCTCGGTAACAACGGCCGCGATTCTGACCGACTCTCCGAACGTTTCGTGGGGAGAAATTTCGAAGATCTTGTGGGTGGCTTCATGGCTTAGGGGTCCCAAAATTTCCCCAACCGGCTTGGCGGAGAGGGAGAAGCCCAAAAGCTGTCTTTCCAGAGTCTGGAGTTCATCCTGGGAAAATTCGTTGACGTCGGCGGTAACCATTTCGGTTGAGACTATTTCCGCCGCGGCCTTTATCTCCTTATCGAAAAGACCTTCCTGGTTTTCCATTGCTTTCGGCTTTGAAACCTTGGCCCTGATTTCGTCAACCTTAAACAAAAGCGCGGCGCGTGAGCCGAACGAGGAAAGGGCACCAACCTTAATCAGGCTCTCCAAAACTTTCTTGTTGACTCTGCGGGTATCAACCCTGGCCAGAAAATCCGCGAAGGATTTAAACCGGGAGACATTTCTGGCGGTTAAAATCGCCTCGATGGCCGCATCCCCGACGTTTTTTATAGCCGAAAGCCCGAACCTTATGGCTCGCCCCTTAAGAGAGTCTTGATGTTTGACTATTTTGAAGCCGACATCGCTCTCGTTGATATCCGGAGGCAAGACTTTGATATCCATTCGCCTGCACTCATTGATGGCCGTGGAAACCTTCTCGGCATCATTACTCTCCGCAGTCAGAAGAGCGGTCATAAACTCAACCGGGTAGTTGGCCTTCATGAAAGCTGTTTGGTAGGCAACCATGCCGTAAGAAGCCGCGTGGGCCTTGTTAAATCCGTAGGCCTGAAATGGCTCAAAAATTTCCCATAAATCTTCGGCGAATTCCTCGGTTTGACCGTTTTTGATTATGCCCTCGATAAATTTGCTTTTTTGGGCAGCCATCTCGGCCGGGATTTTCTTCCCGACCGCTTTTCTGAATTTATCGGCTTCCTCCCAGGTGTAGCCCGCCAGGGAGATGGCGGAGAAAAGAAGGTCGTCCTGGTAAACGATGAGTCCGTAGCTTTTATCCAGATAATCCTTCATCCTGGGGTCCAAGAATTTGACCAGCTTGGGATTATTTTTTCTGGCAATATATTCCGGGATAACCGACATCGGACCGGGTCGGTAAAGGGCAACCATAACCATCAAATCCTCAACCCGGGTCGGTTTAAGCTCTTTTAAGTACCTGGTCATGCCGCTGCCTCCGAGCTGGAAGACTCCCATCGTTTCTCCGCGTGAGAGCATCTCAAAAGTCTTTTTGTCATTTAAAGGTAGGGAGTAGACATCGATTTCTTTGCCCGTTGTTTCTTTGACAATCTGCACCGCTGCACCCAGAATGGAAAGGTTTCTTATCCCTAAGATATCGAATTTGATAAGTCCTACGTCTTCGCAGGCATGCATTTCGTATTGGGTGATAATTTTGTCTCCGGACGGCTCCAGCTGAATCGGGGTAAATTCGGTAAGAGCGGTTGGGGCAACAACGACCCCGGCCGCATGGACCGAGATGTGCCTGGCGCTACCTTCAATTTCCTTGGCCAAATCAATAACCTTTTTTGAATCCTTGTCGTCGCTATAAAGAGCCTGGAGTTCGGTTGAGGCAGTCAGAGCCTTTTCGATGGTCATAGGAAAGCCTTGGGAGCCCAGAGGAATTACTTTTGCGATTCTGTCTCCGGTGGCATAAGGGTAACCCAGAACTCTGGCCACGTCTCTGACCGAGGCTCGGGCAAGCATTCTTCCGAAGGTGCAGATTTGGGCAACCTTATCGTGTCCGTAGGTTTCGCCGATATAGCCGATAACCTCTTCTCTCCTGTCGTCAGCAACGTCAAAGTCGATATCCGGCGGGGAAGGCCTGAAGGGATTTAAAAACCTCTCAAACGGAAGATTGTAGGTAATGGGGTTAACGGTGGTAATTCCCAAGACATAAGACACCAGGCTACCCGCAGCCGAGCCCCGAGTATTGGTAATAATCCCTTTGGAGTTGGCCCAATTGACAATATCCTCAACAATTAAAAAATAGGGAGCATAACCCTTGGAGCAGATAATATCCAATTCGTAATTGAGTCTTTTAACGGTCTCCTCATCCGCTTTGGGGAGTTTTTCCTTAAGTCTTTCCTTGGCCAACTTCTTTAAATAGACATCCGGTTTAAGATTGTTCGGAACGGAAACTTCAGGGAAATACCATTTGCCGAGGGAAATTTCAACATTGCATTTTTCGGCGATTTTGACACTGTTGTCAATCGCTTCCGGTAAATCCGAAAAGAGCTTGGACATTTCCTCGGGACTGCTCAAATAAAAGGTTGGAGTATCGATAAAGCGCAGCCGCTGAATATCCGAAACGTTTTTGCCAGTGGCAATACATACCAGAGCATCCTGGGCGGTGGCGTCTTCCTTTTTAATATAGTGGGCGTCGTTGGTGGCCACAACGGGAATTCCCAACGCACGGCTTAGCTTTGTAACTCCGGAAAATATCTTACCCTCGTTTTCGGCCATTTCTGCGACCTGGCTCTTAAGTTCTCGGTTGTCAATTGCTTCAACGAAATCGCCATAATTGTGTCTTTGAAGCTCCAAATAATAATCTTTGCCGAAGACGTCCAAGAACCACTCAGCGGTTCTTTTTGCTTCCCCATAATCGCCGGCTATCAAACTTTGGGCCAGCTCTCCCTGCGCGCAGGCGGAAGTGCAGATTATTCCCTTGGCGTATTTTGCCAAAGTTTCCCTATCAACCCTTGGTCGGTAATAATATCCTTCGACATGGGCGAGGGAGGTAATATTCATCAGATTCCGATAACCCTCTTTGTCTTTGGCTAAAAGCAGGATGTGATAGTTCTGAAACTTGGCTCTTTCCAGTCTTTGGTGCATCTCGATATTGGTGGTGTAGCCCTCCATGCCAATAATGGGTTTGACCCCTTGTTTCAGGGCTTCCTTGTAAAAATCGATAATGCCGTACATCACCCCGTGGTCGGTCAGAGCCAAAGAGTCCATGCCGTTTTCTTTGACGTGGGTTAATAGTTTGGCAAGATTCGAAAGCCCGTCCAAAAGAGAGTATTCGGAGTGGACGTGGAGGTGGACAAATTTTTTTGACACTTATTTTTCTGCTCCTTTTGTCAGCTCCTTTTGGATAATTTCCTGAACCCTCCTTGGGTCCGCTTTTCCCTTAAGGAGTCTTTGGACCGAGCCCACCAGATAACCCAAGGATTGGGTTTTTCCTTTTTGGTAGTCGGCCACCGCTTTTACCTCCTTGAGGATGACCTCTTTGACCGCCCCTTGGGTCAGCTCGTCGGGGAGATAGTCCTTATTGGTTACCTCGGTAATTCTTTTGACCAGTCCCGCCGGCTCGGGAAACTGCCTGTCCAGATTTTTGTTGACCATCAGGTCGGCAATTGTCTTGGCAGAAAAATTAGACTTTGCCCCCAGGGCAACGGCTTCCTCGAAGTAATCCGCCCGGGAAGCCTCCTGAATCAAAATCTCGGCATAAACCTGGCTCAGCCCATACTTGTCCATAAATCTTTGCCTTTTGGCGGCGGGCAACTCGGGGAGGGAAAGCTTAATTTTTTCAACCTCGTCCTCGGAAAACCTGACGGGGGGTATATCCGGTTCGGGGAAATAGCGGTAGTCTTGAGCTTCCTCCTTAACTCTCTGGGAGAAAGTCTTGCCGGTCTTTTCGCTATAGCCCCGGGTTTCCTGCAAGACCCGGTTTCCTTTAACAAGTAGCTCCTCCTGTCTTGAAAGCTCCGCTTTAATGGCTTTTGCCAAGAATCTAAATGAGTTGATATTTTTAAGCTCTACTTTGTAATCCGGAAGTTCTTTTCTTCCTTCCTCCTGCAGAGAAATATTTGCCTCCAGCCGCATCGAACCTTTTTCCATATCGGCCGAGGATATTCCCAAATATCTGACCGTTTTCTGAACCTCCTTTAAGAATTCGGAAACTGCTTCGGCATTGTCAAAATCTGGTTCGGTAACAAGTTCCATTAGAGGAACGCCGCTTCTATTAAAATCGACAAGGGTTACTTTTTTCCCATTATCTTCGGAGTGAATAAGTTTCGCCGTATCCTCCTCAAGGTGAATTCTTCTGATCCTGATTTTTTTACGGCTTTCGCTATGCCACTGCCCCTCGGTGCACAAAGGCAGGTCATACTGGCTTATCTGGTAACCCTTAGGCAGGTCGGGATAAAAGTAATGTTTGCGGTCGAATTTGGAAAACCCGCTAACCCGACAGCCGAATGCCAGTCCAAACTTAAGACTGGCCAGGATTGCCTGTCTGTTGGCATACGGCAAAGCCCCGGGCAGACCCAAGCATACCGGACAGACTAGGCTGTTGGCTTTTTTCCCGAAATGGTCGGTGGGGCAGCCGCAAAACATTTTCGAAGCCGTCGAAATTTCAATATGGACCTCAAGCCCGATGACGGTTTTAAATTTTTTCATTTTGCAATTCGTTCTGAATAAGCTCCTCTCCTTTTTTCTTCGAGAAAACCAAGCCCGCAAGGGCGAGTCCCGAAAGGATGAACAAAAGAAGCCTTATCCCAAAAAGCTCGGTAACGGTTCCGGAAAAAATAACCGGGAAGATGGTGGCGATTGTTGCCAAAAACCAAAAGTTACCAAAAACCCTCCCCCGCAGGCCTCCGGGTGTGGCTTCCTGCAAATAGGTCTGCGCGGGAATAATCATGCCAATAAAACTGGCAGCAATGACAATGGTGACCAAGATGCCCAATATCAGCCTAAAGGGAGAGGTTAGCTCGGGAATAACAAATACCAAGAGAAAACCGCAAAAGGAAGCCAGGGTCAGAAAAGTATCAATGGTTTTTTTCTTTCTCCAACCCTTCTTTAACAAATTCGAAGCCGTTAATGCCCCGATTATGGCTCCAATTCCCGTTGGGACAACAATGATGACTCCCGCGCTGTTTAAGGGGATATCGAAAATGTCTTTGGCAAAAACCGGAACCGAGACCGCGCTGATGGCAACAACTATCTGAATGGCCAGAAGAAGGACAAAGGGCGCCAAAACCCTTTTATGGTCTCTGATAAAAACATATCCTTCCATGATTCTTTCGAAGAATTTGACAATCGCTTCTTCAAATTTCTTGGGAATAGCCTGCTCGGAGCGCATTTCCGGCAAGAAGGTGACGCTGATAAAGGCCAGAAAAACAAAAATAGAACAAAGGAAAAGTGTCTTGTCAAAACCCAAAAACTGTCTCAGAATGCCGGCAAAACCAAAACCCAGTATGACCGAGCCCTGCTGGGTAAGGAAAAAAAGGCTATTTGCATGGGGAAGGTGGCCTTTGGGAACCACAGACGGCAAGGTTGATGCCTCAGCCGGTACATAAAACTGATTGAAAAAAGAATAGGCCAGGGCAACCCCGTAAAGAAGGAATAAACTGGCCTGGTGCAAAAATGCATAGGCAAAAATTACAAGAGCCTGTAGAAGATTGGTTACCATAAGAATTTTCCTCTTGGCGATCATATCCACCGAAGCCGCCGCAAATGGCCCTATAAAAATCGCTGGTAGGGCGTAGACAACCCAAAGAAAGCTGGTGGCGATCGAGGAGCCTGTTTCTTCAAAAAGCCGTGTCAGAAGAAGAAAATTCATAATGTTGATGGTCAACTGGGACAATATCTGCGAAGACCAAATGTGCAAAAATCCGGAATTTTTTAAAAGCGGTTTGTATTCGGAAATCATTTTGCCCTCTTTTGATATAACTCTCCCAAGGCGAATAATGTATTTTCGGAAAACCTTGGCCCCATCAGTTGGAAGCCTAAAGGTAGACCTTTCTTATTTGCTCCCGTGGGAATTGCCAACCCCGGAATCCCAGCCAGATTGGCCGGAACAGTTAGAATATCGGCCAAATACATCTTTAAAGGATCATTGGCTTTCTCTCCAAGCTTAAAGGCTGGGGTGGGAGAAACCGGAGCAATGATGGCATCTACCTGGGCGAAGGCTTTATCGAAATCCTCAATTATCTTCGAGCGGACCTTCATGGCTTTAAGATAATAGGCATCGTAATACCCTGAGGATAAGACGTAGGTTCCCAGCATGATTCGGCGCTTGGCCTCCGCTCCAAAGCTTTCCCTACTGGCCCCAAAGCGTATGCCGTCGTATCGGCCCAGATTGGAAGAGACCTCCGCCGGCTGGACTATATAGTAAACGGAGATGGCGTATTTGGTATGGGGAAGGCTCACCTCGGTGAGCACGATTCCCTTTTTCTCAAAAAAACTGGCGGCTTTCAAAACCGAATCTTTTACTTCCGGGTCGATGCCCTCGATAAAATACTCTTTGGGAATGCCTATCTTTAGTTTTGCTTTAGGTTCCCTGTAATCAGCATCAACAACCGTGGAATCTTTCCCGTCTGCTCCTTTGGTGACCGCAAAGATTTTTTTGGCATCCTCGACGGTGTTGGTAAAGTGCCCGACAGAGTCTAATG